>RCMY010000381.1_pt1 | contig 41691 bp, 35 predicted proteins | sample 2041341 | NCBI WGS metagenome assembly RCMY01 (sample SAMN09708234, study PRJNA481090) | Marine sediment metagenome, whole genome shotgun sequencing project. | reverse complement strand
GCTGGAGCCCGGGGTCGAGCAACAGCTTCGGGACGAAGCCGACCTGCTCATCGCCGAAGCCGGCATGCGGCGCGTCGACATCGCGCTCGACCTGCCGAATCTGTCCTCGCAGTGGATGATCGGCAACCTCGCCACCCTGCTCGCCGACCTCGGCGACCGATGGCCCTCCTGCGCTGGCGACCTGACCGACGAGGTGGCAGCCGGACTGTACCTGTCGCAGTCGCTCTACAACCTCCGCCTCGCCGCGGTCAGCGAGGGTCTCCGGGTCGATGCCAACCGGGCGATGGCCCGGGCGTTCGACCAGGCCGATTTCATCATTGCCGCCACGAATCCCGGCCCGGCGTTCTCTGCGGACTCGACCATGAGCAACCCCGACGGTTCGTCGCTCGAACGCCTGCTCGGGAGTTCGGGAGGCAAGCTGGCGATGCGGAGCATGCTCGGCGCCACACGGGTCGCCTCGTCGCTTGCGTCCAAGTTGCCAAACGCCTTGATCGAGGCCAACAACCGGCGCGATCCCGGCCTCGTCACGATGGGCGGGCTGACGATCATCAGCAACGTGTACGGCAATCCAGCCGTTTCGATCCCTGCGGGTACCGTCGATGGCCTACCGGTGGGCATGCAGGTGCTTGCGCCGCACCACCACGATGCGCTCTTGTTCGATGTAGCGCTCACGGTGGAACGGTCACGACCCTGGCCGATGGTCGCGCCTCCCGCGTAGGGTTCTACGCCCACGCGCAGTCGTTCGGCTACGTTCCGCTGCATGACTTCCGACTTCGAAATCCTTGACGTACATCACCACGTGGGCAACGCTTTCCGCGCGCTCGGTGGTCCGGTCGACAGTGCCCCGGAGTTGCCGGAGGACGACTATCGACGCGTCGAGCTCGAGTCCCGGCTGGCGATCATGGATCGTGAACAGGTGCAGCAGGCCATCGTGATCCCTGGCCATGGGTATCTGCGTAGCAACGGCATTGCCGACACGATGGTCGAAAACGATGCGATCGCCGCCTACCGCGATCGAACGCCGAACCGCTTTCCGGCCGCGGTGGGCATCGTCGAACCGCGCGACGGCGAGGCCAGCCTGGCCGAGCTCGACCGCTGCGCCAACGAACTCGGTTTGGTGGGTATCAGCTTCCATACCCGCTTCCAGGGAGTCTCGATGGACAGCCAATGGGTGCTGGCATACTGCGCGCGCATGGCGGAGCTGGGCTTGGTGCCGGTGATCCACGCAATGAACGAAACCCCCGAAGAGGCGCTGTGGAAGCTTGCGGTGCTCGCCCGCTCGATCCCCGATACGCCGGTTTTGGCCCTCGACGCGTTCGGTTCCTACGAGGCCACCCGCGAGTGTTTCTTCATCGCCGAAGTTGCCCCCAACATCGTCTTCGATACCAGCCTCAGCTACAACTTCGACTTCGCCGAGGACTTCGCGAACCGCTTCGGCGTGCACCGGGTCGTGTTCGGGACCGACCTGTACTCGCATCCGGTTGGTCGCCGCATCAGCCATATCCTCGGCCAGATCAAGGCCTCCGACCTGAGCGATGGCGACAAGGCCGCCATCCTCGCCGGCAACGCTCGCCGCCTGTTCGGGTTGACGGCATGAAGATCTGCCTGAGCAGCCGCCTCGCCGATGATCTCCTGCCCGATATCCGCAAGATCGCGCCCGACGCCGAGGTGGTGACCCTGGGGGCCGAGGGGACCTTCAGCTCCGACCCGGAAGCCGTTGACGTGTTCTGCTTCTCGGTCGATCTCAGCGAGAATGCGGCATCCTTGACCGCCGCGTGGGAGCTGCTGCAATCGCCATCGCTTCGGTGGGTGCAGTCGCCGGGTGCGGGGGTCGAGCTGTCGATCTGGTCCGAGCTCGTCGACCGAGGTGTGCGGCTCACCACCGCGGCCGGCGTACACGCCGAGCCGGTGGCGCAGTATGTGTTCACGCAGGTGTTGCACTGGCATCGCAACGTTGCCCAACACCAGCAGTTCCAGCGCGAGCGACGATGGGAACCGATTGTTTCCGACGATCTGAACGCGAAGACGCTCGGCATCGTCGGTCTCGGTGGCATCGGCCACGCGTGCGCCCGAATCGCGCAGGCCTTCGGCATGCGCGTGGTGGGCCTGCGTCGACGACCTGGCTCTGTCGTCAGCGGCGATGGCTCCACGGCCGGACCACCCACGGTCGACCGGTTGCTCGCCCCCGACCAGCTGCCGGAACTGTTGGGCGCCTCGGACTATGTCGTGCTGTGTCTGCCGCTCACCGACGCCACCCGCAACCTCATCGGCGTGGCCGAATTCGGCGCGATGCGGCCGGGCGCCGTGCTCATCAATGTGGCCCGCGGGGGTGTCGTGGATCATGAGGCGCTGGAGGCAGCGCTCACGAGCGGCGAGATCGCGGGCGCCTCGCTCGACGTGACCGAGCCCGAGCCGTTGCCCCAGGAGTCAGCTCTCTGGGGGCTCGAGAACTGCGTGATCACGGCCCACGACGCCGGGTACTCCCCGCTCGCGGGCGAACGGCTGGGACGGCTGTTTCTGGAGAATCTGGAGGCCTACGTGGCCGGCGATCCGCTCCGGAACGAGGTCGGTTCCCCGGGTTAGTTGCAATTTGCAACCAACCCGTCCTACAGTGACCGGGTCATGGCGAACACCGTTGCTGCATCTGCAGCAGGCACGACCACGCAGAGCAGCATTCAACAGACGCTGGACCTCATCGGCGACCGTTGGACCCTCCTCATCCTGCGAGGCCTGTTCCGGGGCGTACGTCGGTTCTCGTTGCTCGAAAAAGACCTCGGCATCGCCAAGAATTTGCTGGCCGATCGCCTTGGCCGGCTCGTCGATTCCGAGATCGTCGAGAAGGTGCCGTACCAAGATCGGCCGGTCCGCTACGAGTACTGCCTCACGCAGAAGGGTCGCGAACTCTCCCCCGCCCTCGTCGCGCTCATGCATTGGGGCGACCGGTGGTGCGTCGACGGCGAGGCACCCACCACCCTCTTCCACGACTCGTGTGGTGCGGCTCTCGAGCACCTCGTGCATTGTCCCGACTGCGACATCGCCGTCGGTGCAACCGAAATCAAGTCTCGGCCCGCGAAAGGCTCTCCATGACCAACCCCTCCGCACTCGTGCAGGCAGCGACGTTGCCCGAGTTGTTGTCCGAAGCAGCCCATATTCGCGATCACCACCACGGCACCCGGGTCACGTACTCGCCCAAGGTGTTCATACCGCTCACGATGCTGTGTCAGGACAAGTGCGGCTACTGCACGTTCGCCCAGCCCCCGGCCCGCCTTGCATCGCCCTATCTGTCGCCCGGCGAGGTACTGGCCATCGCCCGCGCCGGGGCGCAAGCCGGCTGCCACGAGGCCCTCTTCACCTTGGGTGAACGGCCCGAGCTGCGCTATCCGGCCGCGCAAAAGTGGCTCGACGACAACGGTTACCGCACCACCATCGACTACCTGGTGGCGATGGCCCAGCTCGTCCTCGACGAGACCGGCTTGTTGCCACACGCCAACGCGGGCGCACTGAGCCGCGACGAGTTGGCCGCGCTCCGAACCGTGTCGCCGTCACAGGGCATGATGATCGAGTCGCTGAATGCCGACCTGGAATGTCACCGGGGCGCACCCGACAAGACCCCCGAACGCCGGTTGGCAACGCTGGAAGCGGCCGGAGAACTCCAGATTCCCTACACCACGGGCATTCTCGTCGGCATCGGCGAGTCTCGCCAGGACCGGATCGACGCGCTGCTGGCCATTGCCGAGTCCCACGAGCGACATGGTCATGTGCAAGAAGTCATCGTGCAGAACTTCCTGCCCAAAGAGGGCACGGCGATGCACCGGGCTCCCGCATGCGACGACGACGTGTATCTCGAAGCGATCGCACTCGCCCGCATCATCCTGCCCCCCGAGATCCACCTACAGGCTCCGCCGAATCTGTCCGACGACTTCGGCCGCCTGCTCGACGCCGGCATCGACGATTGGGGCGGCGTTTCCCCGGTCACCGCCGACCATGTCAACCCCGAACGACCGTGGCCCCAGATCGAACGCCTGCGTGAGGTATCCGAGGAGCGCGGGAAGGTGCTGGCCCCGCGGCTCACCATCTATCCCGAGTACGTCACGGCGCCCGACAGGTGGCTCGATCCGGCCATGGTGTTTCCCGTGGGCGACCGTAGCGATGCCGAAGGCATGGGTCGCGACGACCCAGGAGCGTTCTGGCCCGAGCGAACCATGGACAATGCGAAGGTCGCCGATGGCGCCGATGTGCTCGTCGTCGGCGACGAGTCGACCGCCTGGTATTCGGGGAGTCCGCGCTCGCCGCGCCTGATCGTTCCTGGTCCGGCTCGTGCGACCGGCCGGCTCCGGGAGGTGCTCGACGGCGTGCTCGACGGGCAAGAGGTGGGCGAAGACGAAATCGTCACCCTGTTCGCAGCTCGCGGCCCAGAGGTGAATGCGGTCGCCGATGTGGCCGATGACCTTCGTCGTCAGGCGGTGGGCGATGTGGTCACGTGGGTCGCAAATCGCAACATCAACTACACCAACGTCTGCACGTTCAAGTGCCGATTCTGCGGGTTCTCGAAGGGCCCGATGTCGCTCAATCTCCGGGGCACGCCATATCTGCTGACGCTCGACGACATTGCCGATCGCACGATCGAGGCGGCCCTCGACGGGGCCACCGAGGTATGCCTCCAGGGTGGTATCCATCCCGACTTCGATGGCGATTACTACGTGCACGTCGCACACGCTGTTACCGAGGCGGTGCCGGGCATGCACGTGCACGGTTTCACAGCGCTCGAGGTCACCGAAGGCGCTCGGCGCCTCCAAGAACCCCTTGCCGACTACTACCAGCGGCTGATCGCTGCGGGCATGAAGTCCCTGCCCGGCACGGCGGCAGAGATCCTCGACGACGAGATCCGCGCGACCCTGTGCCCCGACAAGATCAACACCGAAGAGTGGCTCGAGGCCCACCGCATTGCTCATCAAGCGGGGTTGCACAGCAACGTCACCATCATGTTCGGTGCCGTCGAACGCCCGGTGCATTGGGCTCGCCACATGATTCGCACCCGTGACCTCCAGAAGGAAACCGGCGGTTTCACCGAGTTCGTCGGGCTGCCCTTTGTGCACATGGCATCGCCGATCTACCTCCAACGCGGCGCGCGGCGCGGCCCGACGTTCCGCGAAACGTTGCTGATGCACGCCGTGGCGCGCATCGCCTACCACGGCCACATCGACAACATCCAAGGATCCTGGGTGAAGATCGGGTTCGACGGCATGCAGCAACTCCTGCAATCCGGGGTGAACGATCTCGGTGGCACGCTGATCAACGAGAACATCTCCCGCGCTGCGGGCGCGGATCACGGCCAGGCGGCGACGATCGAAGACTTCCAGACGCTCGTCGCTCCGCTCGGGCGCACGCTCGCGCAACGACGAACCGACTACTCGATCGTCGATCGCCACGAGCATTTGGTTCCCTCCCGCGCGGTTGGTGAGGGCACGCTCGGCATCGGCACGAACGGCCGCGCCCCGCGACGTAAGAAGTTGGCGGTCATTGCCGAATAGGGTTACGGCGGGTCCGAACGGTCCCGGAACCACCAGCACGATGTGAGGCCGAACGGACACCATGGAGAAGCTTCCCCGCTACCGAACCGGCGACTCGGGCGTCGACCGCGAAATCGCCCAGGTCATCGACGAGTCCGGCCCCCACGAGAACCCTGACCTGCTCTTCGAAATGGTCGTTACGGCCATACGTATGGGTCGGGAACGGGTCGACCGCGGCGACATGAAGCTTGTGAACTCGGCTCTGAAAGAGCTCCGGTATGCGTTCCATGTCTTCGAGCCGTACCGCGATGTCCGCAAGTGCACCATCTTCGGATCGGCACGCACCAAGGAGGCTGATCCGGCGTACGCCTGTGCGCGCGAGTTGGGTGCCGCGATTGCCGCCAACGACTGGATGGTCATCACGGGAGCGGGCCCCGGCATCATGGCAGCCGGACTCGAAGGTGCGGGGACCGAAAACAGCTTTGGCGTCAACATTCAGCTGCCATTCGAATCGGAAGCCAACGAGTTCATCTTCGGTGATCACAAGCTGATCAACTTCCGCTACTTCTTCACTCGCAAGGTGATGTTCATGAAGGAGAGCCACGGCTACGCACTGTTGCCCGGAGGATTTGGCACCCTCGATGAGGGGTTCGAGCTGCTCACCCTGATGCAGACCGGCAAGTCACCGCTCAATCCCGTGGTCATGCTCGACCCACCCGGCGAGACCTATTGGAAGACGTGGAAGAAGTTCGTCGAGCACGAACTTCTCGCGCCGGGCCTCATCTCCGCCAATGACCTCGACCTCGTCATGCTGTCCGACGATGTCGACGGATCCGTCGCCGAAATCTGCAACTTCTATCGCACGTACCATTCCAGCCGGTTCGTCGGAAAGAACCTGGTGCTGCGGTTGCAGCGCATGCCCGACGCTGCCGAGCTGCTCGCGCTGTCCGAGGAGTTCGCGGACATCATGACCGGCGGTATCGAGCCGACGACGCCGAGCAAGTCCGAGATCGCCGACCGCGACGTGGTCGACCTCCATCGAGTTGCGTTTCACTTCAATCGGCACGGACACGCCCGGTTGCGGCAAATGATCAACCGCATCAATCAGCACGCAACCTGACGGATAGGGTGCAGCAAATGATCGGTGTCGCGCACGAGTGGGTCTCCTTTGACGACCAAGACGGCGCCACGTACCTCTTCGATGTCTCCTTTTTGGCCAGCAACTGGACCTGCATCTTCGGGAACGGGTGCAAAGGAATCCTTCCCGAACCCGCGGTCGAGCTCGGTCAGGGTTGTTGCTCGTACGGCGCACATTTCACCGACGAAGTCGATGAAGCGGACCTTTTGCAGTCCGCTGCTCGACTGACCGCACAACAATGGCAGCGCATCGATCTGGTGGACGGTTCCCCGGTCCACACCGATGCTGAAGGCGATCGGACGACGAAGCTGGTCGACGGCGCCTGCTGTTTCCACAACGACACCGACTTTCCCGGCGGTGCGGGCTGCGCGCTGCACCGCGGCGCCCTCGACGCCGGCGAGCGACCCCTCGATTGGAAGCCGGACGTGTGCTGGCAACTGCCGCTGCGCCTAGACGAGCACGTCGACGACAACGAGCATCACACCTTCATCCTCCGAGAGTGGAAGCTGCGCGACTGGGGTGAAGGCGGCAAGGAATTTCATTGGTGGTGCACCGCCGAAGACGATGCCTTCGTCGACCGCGAGGCGGTGTACCAAACGCTGCGCGACGAGATCCTCGAGCTCGTCGGCGCTGCTCCGTACGGATTCTTGGTCGAGTATCTCGATGGCCAGCGGGGTCAAACCGCGCTCGACCATCCCGTGCGCCGTGCCACCAGCGGGCAGTGCTGATGATAGGGCAGTGCTCATGAACGGGCAGTGCTGATGATAGGGCAGTGCTCATGAACGGGCGGTGCTGATGGAGGCCAGCCTTCGTAACCTCGGGCCTGCGGCCATGGCGCAGAGTCGACACCTGCGGCTGCTCCTCGCGGCCGTGGTCACCGGGATCGTCACCGCACTCCTCGTCGCCGCCATCGAGTACGTCGCTGTCGACTTGTTATTGCACGAGATACATCGATGGTCGATCTGGATCGTGGCCATTGCTCCGCTCTTCGGTCTGCTCGTCGCCGGTGCGGCACTGCGATGGGGAGCCCAGGACATCGGCGCGGCCACGAGCGACGAATACGTGAAGGCGTATCACGCTCGTAATCCGTCTCTGCCCCTGCGTCATTTGCCCGCCAAGCTGTTCGCCGGTATCGCCACCATTGGCTCCGGTGCCTCGCTCGGCCTCGAGGGGCCGTCGATCTACGCAGGGTCGGTCGTTGGTCTCAACCTGCAACACCGCCTGTCGAAGCTGTTTCGACGCGACGAAGCGAAGCTGTTGCTGGTCGCCGGCGCGGCCGCCGGTGTGGCCGCGGTGTTCAAGGCGCCCGCCACGGGCTTGATCTTCGCCCTCGAGTCGCCCTATCGAGACGACGTCACCCGTCGAGCACTCCTGCCGGCATTGCTCGCCTCGGCAGCCGGCTACGTGACCTATGTCGCCGTCATCGGTTCCGAGCCTGTCATTCCCTTCATCAACCAAGGCACGTTCAACGGCGAAGACCTCCTGGGCATTGCAACGATCGACCTCCTCGGCGCAGTGTTGCTCGGCGTCGGCGCCGGCTTGGCCGCCCGTGGCGTCGCTTGGTTGGTTCGACGGTCGAAGAAGTTCAGCGCAGAGGTTTCGTTTGTCCCGCGCGCGATTGGCGCCGGCATCGTTCTGGCCGGTCTCGCCCTACTTTCCGATGTGCTCTTCGACGCACCCCTCACGATCGGCCCCGGATTCGAGGCGATGCGTTGGGTGGTGGCCGAAGATGGTTTGTTGCTGATCGGAGCGTTGCTCGGCCTGAAGATCGCGGCAACGCTTGCGTCGCTTGTTGGCGGCGGAGTGGGTGGGTTGTTCATCCCGCTCGCCACCATGGGTGTCGTCACCGGCCAGTTCGTCGGCGAACTCGTCGGCAATGACAAACCCACGCTCTACCCGACGCTCGGGCTTGCGGCCTTTCTCGGTGCCGGGTATCGCGCACCTCTGACGGCCGTGATGTTTGTCGCCGAGTCCACCGGCGGCGGTCTCTTCGTCGTCCCTGCGCTCATCGCTGCCGCAGTGAGCCAAGTCGTAACCGGCCCACACTCCGTGTCGACCTTCCAACAAGGCGAGCGTATGGGTCATCTCGAACAACGTTTTGCGCTTCCGGTCACGGCCGCGCTGACGACCGACGTGATGACGGTGCCTTCGGACGCGATGGTGTCGGAGTTCATGTACATGCACGTATTGGGCCGACGCGAACTCGTGGTTCCCGTCGTCGACGGTGCGCAGTACGTCGCGCTGGTGACACTCGACGAGGTCGCCGAACTCGATCGGGCGGAGTGGGACGACCACACGATCGGCGACGTTTGCCGGCGCGATGTTCCGACCGCAAAACCGTCGTGGACGCTCCGCGACATCGTGGCGGCGATGGAGAGCGCCGACCTGGACCTGATTGCGGTGGTCGACGACCACGGCAGCTTCGTCGGCGTCGTGCGCGACGACGACATCGTGAAGCTCGGTGACATTCTGGATTCGACCGGCGGGTAGTCGCCGGCGGGCGGGTTGGAGTCGCTCTACGCCGACTCGGCTTCGTCGCCCGGCTGCCCTTCGGCAAGGTCGGCCCAGGCGTCGGGGACCGAGGTCTCGGCCATGTCGGCCCATGCTTCGTGTTCTGGCTTGATTTCGGCCCCATCATCGGGGTGCAAATCATCCAACAGATTGTCGAAATCGACGTTGTCGGAACGCTTGAGCGCCCGAGCTTCTTCGAATCGGCGGTGTCGACCCTTTTTCACCGGTGATTTCTCCGCGTGCTAGATCTCTGGGGCCTTCAGTGTAGCCACATCCGTCGCGATTCCCAGGCCACGGCCCGAGCGCTCTTCGAGAACGAGGCCGCCCTCGGGGTCAAAGGCCAATGCAGCCCTTCCCTCGAGCAGCTCGTCCACCGGCGCGCCGACGATTTCGTGACGCCAACCCTGCTTCAGGCGGGCGTCGTCGTCGCCGCGCACCAGGGCCTCGATGTCGTTGCGGGTACCCAACAATGTCGGGTCGAGATCGAGTGCGTTCGCCAACTGGCCCAGCCAGGCGCTGAGTAGTGTGACTGCGGGACGCCGCTCCGGGGGTGTGGACTTTCCCCGAGGCGATGACGGTCGTTCAACGGGATTCGCGAGCCCGTGGGCCACGGCGGCGAGTACGGGTTCGGCCATGGCCCCTTTGAGTTGGCGGTCGTCCACACCGCGAATGCCGGTGAGTTGCGCGGCCGATGTTGGCTTCTTTTGCGCCAAGCCGACAATTGCCAGGTCGGCGAGGATGAACCGTACGGGTTGATCGACCTCCGCCGCTCGGCGTTCGCGCCATGCGGCCAATGCCTGAGCGACCCCCATCGACGCGCCTCGGAGATGACGAGCCTCTTTGATGCGGAGCCAGGCGACCTCGGGATCACGAAGGGGCCGTTGCTTCTCGCGAACCTCGGCGAACTCGTCCTCGACCCACTCCAGCCGGCCGCGTTCGGTGAGTTTGGCCATGAGCAGGTCGTGCAACTCGAGCAGGTCGGCAACATCGCTGGCCGCATAGGACAGTTGGCTGTCCTTGAGAGGGCGGCTCAGCCAGTCGGTGAGGCGGTCGCCCTTCGGGAGACGCTTCTTGAGAAATCGTTCGTGCAGCGCCGACAACGACGGGGTCGCCATCCCCAGGAATCCGGCAGCGAGTTGGGTGTCGAAGAAGTTCTCGGGAGCGGTGCCAGTGGAGTGCTCCATGACCTCGAAGTCCTGGGACGGAGCGTGCATGACGGCGAGCGTTGGGCCACCGAAAATCTCCGCCAGCGGCTCGAGCGAGACCGCCAAGGGGTCGATGAGCACCAACTCCCCCGGCCAGGCGATCTGCACCAACGCCACCTTGGGATAGTACGTGCGCTCGCGATGGAACTCGGTGTCGATCGCGTAGCGCGGTTGATCCTTGAGCGCGGCGATGACCTCGCGCAGACCACCGGGGGTGGTGACGTGGCGGAACTCGGTGGGTAGGTCGGCTTGTTGCGACACCTAGAAGTCCGTATCGAACGGCTTGCCGGCTGCTACCCATGCTTTGGTTCCGCCGACCACGTTGATGGCGTCGATGTCGAACTGGCGCAGGAAGGCCGCAGCTTTGTGTGATCGCATCCCGGCTGCACAGATGACGTAGACCGGTTGGTTGGTCGGCACGTGGGCTCGCTGGTCGGGAATGTCACCCAACGCAATGTGCTGTGCGCCGGCGAGGCGCGCTTCGGCGAACTCGTCGCGCTCACGAACGTCGAGCAGGTGCGCTCCGGCGGCGAGGGCGGTTTCGAGACCGTCGATCGATATTTCTGGTACGTCCATCTGCTGGAACCTAGCCCTTGGGAAGGTCGATTGGACGGTCCGCGTCGTTCGCGAGCGATGCCGGACTGTCGACGTAACACACCTGCAGGCCATCGAGGGCGTGGCGGATCGCTCGGACGCCCCCGGTGAACGCATCGCCGATCGCCGACCTGGCGGTCGGGCGCCACGCGCCGACCACCCACTGCGGGACGCCCTCGACCCTGGCGAAGGCAACGTCGAAATCGGGCTGGGCGTCAAGGTTCGCCGCCAGGGCGGCAAGCGCAGCGGGGTCGGGTTCGAGCAGGTCACATGGGATGATCACCGTGCACGGTTCTGTGGCGGCATCGAGCGCCCCGAGAATGCCACTGATCGGCCCGTCCCCGGCGTGCGGTTCGTCGATCGCAGAAAGCCCGAGTCGGCGGAGTTCGTCGAGACGGCCGCCGACGCACACCACCGAACCTGCTCCGGCGGTGTTGAGCGCGGCGACGCTACGTTCGGCCATCGACAAACCATCGACGACCATGGTGGCTTTGTCGGTGCCCATGCGGCGGCTCGCGCCTCCGGTGAGGACGGCTCCGCCGAACGCGACCTCGGGCAAGTGTTTGCCTACTGAAACTCGGCCGGCGGCCATGCCGGATCGAGCTGCGAGAGGAACTGCAAGCAGCGTTCGGACTCGTCGGTCTCGCCGATTCGTGTTGCGACCGCCTGGAGACCAGCCACACACCGGAGGAAACCACGATTTTCCTCGTGCTCCCAGGGCACATACCCCGAACCTCGCCAACCGTTCTGGCGAAGGCGATCGAGGCCTCGGTGATAGCCGACGCGGTAGAACGCGTAGGCCTCGGCATCGTCGCGGGCGACTGCCCCCAGCTGGGCCCAGGCGTCGAGGAACTTGGGCCACCGGGTGACAACGGTGCCGATCTCCACGCGTGGATCGTCAGCGGTCATAGCCGCCTGCAGCGCCTGGAGGGCGGAATCGCCCTCGGCGTCGATCACGGTACGGGGTGGCCCGCTTCGGCTGAGATTGACGGGTAGGTCGGTCATCCGAGCAGTGTACGCGATGGCATTGCCGTCCGGTTATGGCACCCGTTCGATATGCAAGGTGTTGGTGGAGAGGCCGAGATTGCCGCCGGCGAGAATGGCTACCAGCTCGCCGGTACGGACGTGTCCGGCGTTCTTCGCGTCCTGGACGGCCCGCTCGTATCGGTTGGTGAGATCACCGGTCATGAGCATCGGCGTCGTGCCCCAGCTCATGGTCAGCTGATTGACGGTGGACTCGTCGTGGCTGAACCCGATGATGCGAGCGGATGGTCGGAAGCGGGCCATGGATCGAACCGTGAAGCCGGAACCCGAAACGCACAGGATGGCCGTGACCCCGAGCTCCTCCGACGCCCGCCATGCGGCAAGGGTCATGGCGTCGGTGACGGAGTGGTCTGATTCGTCGATCTCGGTCATGCGCATCTTGGCGAGATCGGCCGCCCAACGCACGTGGTCGAACTCTTCGTCGGCGCGGCGCGCAATGCGGGCCATGGTCCGTACGACGTTGGCCGGGTCGACACCCACTGCGGTTTCACCGGAGAGCATCAGTGCCGATGACCCGTCCCACACGGCATTGGCCACGTCCGACGCCTCAGCACGGGTTGGAGCCGGATTGGTGATCATGGTTTCGAGCATCTGCGTCGCGGTGATGACCGGGCGGCCTCCGGCGATGCACTCGCGGATGATTCGCTTCTGCAGGTGCGGCAGTTCCTCGATGCTCATCTCGTTGCCCAGGTCACCGCGCGCGACCATGACGGCGCCGGACGCCTCGATGATGCCGGGCAGGTTTTCGACCGCCGCACGCGTCTCGATCTTGGCGACGATGAGTGGTCCACGCGGGTAAGGCTCGGTACCGACCCGACGAATGTCGTGGGCCGACCGGACGAACGAGATGGCGACCATGTCGATGCCGACCTCGACGAACGCATCGAGGGCCTTGAAGTCCTCGGCGGTCGGTGTCGCCATCTGCAGGCGGTCGGCGGGGATGTGCACGCCTGGCCGGCCGCTCATCGGGCCGCCATGGGCGACCGTGGTGATGAGTTCGTCACCCTCTTTCTGGGTGACGTCGACGAGCAGTCGGCCGTCGCCGAGATTGAGGCGGTCGCCAACCATCACGTCGGTCGGCAGGCCTTGGTAGTCGACCTCGATGACCTCTTTGGTGCTGCTGGTGTTGCCGACGACGAAGCGAACGGTGTCGCCGACATCGAAGTCGACCGAATCTTCGCCAAAGGTGGCGCACCGGACCTTCGGGCCGGGGAGGTCGGCGAGAATGCCGCAGCGAACGCCCAGATCGGCGGACACCTTGCGAATGCGGTGGAACCGCTCGATGTGCTCATCGATCTTGCCGTGCGCGAGGCCGAGCCGGGCGACGTTCATCCCGGCTTCCATCAATGCCTTGAGCGTCGCCTCGTCTTCCGATGCGGGACCGATTGTGGCGATGAGTTTGGTACGACGATTCACGATGGAAAGGCTAGTCGGGCACCTCGGTCCGGTGGTGCTCTTTCATCCGGTGCTCAGGGTTCTTGGCGGCGCTCCTCGAGCCGTGCGAGGAGGATGTCCCGTACCGACTCGCCTTTCGCTCTGGCTCTTTCACTCGCAACCCGCCAACCCTGGCGAGCGGAGTAGGTCAGCGAGGGCTGATCCAGGCGGCCTTCCCGGACCCCGGTGACGGTACCGAACACCAGATCATGGTCGTAGCGGCCGGTGATCACCTCGTCGATGTCGCATGCCAGCCAGGCGACAGCGTTCCGAACGATCGGCAATCCGTCGAACGTATCGAGATACTCGGTGAACAGCCGATCGAACTTGTGGCCGGGATAGGAGAAGTACTGGCCCTCTTCGACCTGATCGCCGGCGAGGATCGAGACCGAGAACCTACCGGAGTCGATCATCGCTGCGTGGGTGTCGTGCTTGGGCGATACCGATGCCATCAACGCCGGCTCTTCGAAGGAGACCTGACACACCCAGTGCGACGTGTAGAGCCGGTCTACGCCGTTGTGGCTGGCCCCGACGACCTGGACCCCCTTCGTCATCTGGCCAAGACATCTCTTGATGGTCCGATCAATCATGCACTGCACTTCCCTGTCGTCTTGTTTCGGTTGCCCAGTTCGGCTGCCGGGTTCGGCTGCCGGGTTCCGGAAGCGCTGACCACGGGCTGCTCAGTTCAAGCGAGCCTGTAGGAGTTCTGCGCGGCTCAGCAATTTGGCCGCATTGGCCGGCGAACGGGTGGCGGCGAGTTCGCAGTGTCGCGCGGCTTCACCGTATTGCCCGAGGTTGGCGAGCACCCCGGCCAACTCGACGTGGTCGTTGACGGGCACGCCCGGAATGGCGCACCGCAGGCGAAGGGCCCAGGCCAGCTCGCCGACCTGGCCTCGTTGGCGGTAGATCGCCTTCAGATTGTTCAGCAGCCGAGCCAGCGTCGATCGTTCGTCGGAGGTCGCCAGCATGTCCGGCGAGAAGGGTGCGCCCGGCCCGGCGAGGTTTCGAAAGATGGCCTCACAGCCGGCGAGGTCGAGTCGGCGGCCGCCGGCGAACGGGTCGATGAAGAACTCCCGGTCGGCGCGATGGCGAAGCAGAAAGTGCCCTGGCATGCCGACGCAGTCGAGGGGTACGCCGCAGCGACGGCCGACCTCGGCCGTAAGGATGCTGAGGGTGATGGGTATGCCTTGTCGGCGGTCGAGTACCTGGTCGAGGAAAGAGTTGTCCGGGTCGTAGTACGACGTGCTGTTTCCGGTGAACGACAGTTCGCTGAACAAGACGCGGGTGACTGCGTCGACGGTTTGCTCGTCGACCAACGCAGCGAGGTCGTCGAGACGACGGAGTTGCGCCTCGACGTCGATCTCGGGTCGAGCGTGGGCGGCGATGAGCAGCGCCGCTCGGTCGAGCGGCGGATCGAGTTCGGGATCGTCGACGAGCGCCCTGAACGCCTCGGTCATGTGCACGCCGATACCGTACCGGGCGCTACTGTCGGCATGTGAGCACTGATGCAGCGCCGTGGCCGTACCTCGATCATCCCGATGTCTTGGCAATCGCCCACCGAGGCGGTGCCGGTGATTGGCCGGAGAACACGTTGCCGGCGTTTCAGAACGCCGCCGACCTCGGCTATCGGTACCTCGAAACCGACGTGCACTGCACGAGCGACGGGGTCCTGCTCGCGTTCCACGACGAGCAGCTGGACCGGGTGACCAATCGCACCGGACTCATCCGCGAGATGACCTACGAGCAAACGGCGGACGCGACGGTTCGTGGCGAACCGATTCCGACCATGGCCGGATTACTCGAGGCGTTTCCCAATCACCGTTTCAACATCGACTGCAAACACGACACCTCCGAGGCCGCCTTGGTGGAACTGCTGGCCGAACATGACGCCTTTGATCGAGTGTGCGTCGGCGGGTTTTCCGATGCCCGGCTGAAGCGACTTCGCCTTGCCGCCGGGCCGCGACTGTGCACCTCGATGGGACCAAAGGCGATTCTCGCCCTCCGGCTTGCAAGCTGGCGACTGCCGCTCGCGGTCGAGGAGGTCGCTGCGGTGCAGATCCCGCCGAAGAACGCAGGGATCCGTCTGCTCGACAAGGCGCTCGTGAATGCGGCCCACGGGCTTGGACTCCATGTTCACGTCTGGACCATCGACGAGGCCGACGAGATGCATCGATGCCTCGATCTCGGGGTTGACGGCATCATGACAGACCGCCCGGCCGTCCTGAAGCACGTCTTGATAGAGCGCGGCCAGTGGACGTCCGCCGACGCGTGGTGATGCAAGCCTCATCGCTCGGGTTTCTTCGCCGACAGGTACGTCATGAGTTCGTCGGCGCGCCGCGCCCTGACACCTGCTGTGGCGCCGATGGTTGCGCTGTTGGTTGCGCTGTTGGCGACCGCCCTTGCGGCCCCCATGGCGTGGGCGCAGGACGACGATGCACCCGCCCGCCGCGAGGATGTACCCGAGCGAGAAGAGCTCGATGAGCTGGCTGAGCTCGCTGCGGATCCGGACCTCTCCGAGGGGCTCGACCGGCTGTCCCTGATCGGTAACGGCTACGAAGAGGCGGCGGCGAACCTGCGTGCTGCGCTCGATCAGATCGACCGCGAGCGATTTCAGCTGTTGCGCATTCGTACCCGTCGCTACGAGCTGCAAGGTGCACTGCGACGCGACCGGCTTGCGATCGACGATCTGGACGCGGAGCACGCGTCCGCCACCCTCGCACTGGATGACGTACGCGCCGCGCTCCGAAGTGTGGCCGTGGAGAGCTTTGTCGCCGCCGGTAGCACCGCGGATCTTTCCGTCGCTGCGCTCGCCGGCAGCGACGTGTACGCGGACGGGCAGGTGCAGCAGCTCACGGAGAAGTTGACGCCCGACCTCGCCGTCGTCGAGTCGTCGATCGACCTACGGATCGTGCGGATAGAGGAAGAGCGTCGCGATCTCACCGAACGCGTGCGCACCTCGACACGAGCTCACCGACAGACGCTCGTGGAGATCGAGCGCCTCGGGCTGTCGATAGATGCGGTGCAATCCACCCTGGCCGGTCTTGCCGAGGGGGTACGAGGAGCCCGCTGGCTCGCGACCGTGGAAGGCCTCGACCTTCCGCTGGTGGTCCTCGATGCCTATGTGCGCGCCGCCCGTGAGGAGTCGGCGGCATTCGCCGGGTGTGGCGTGCAGTGGTGGATGCTCGCCGGTATCGGTTGGATCGAAAGCGGGCATGGCACGTTCCGCGGTTCGACCGTCGCCGCCGATGGCCGAACCACGCTGGACATCATCGGTATCCCGTTGAACGGACAGAGCGAGACGGCCGTGATCGGCGACACCGACGGCGGCGCGCTCGACAACGACCCGATCTTTGACCGAGCGGTGGGGCCCATGCAGTTCATTCCGAGCACGTGGTCGGCCGTCGGCCTCGATGGCAACGGCGACGGCGAAGCCGACCCCCACAACCTGTACGACGCAGCACGATCGGCCGCGCACTACCTGTGTCTGACCGGTGGCGGTTCGTTGCTCGATGCCAACACTCTCGGCCGCGCGTATTTCGCCTACAACCGCCACGACGAGTACGTCCTGGCGGTGTTCAACAAGGCCGTGCAGTTCCGCGAGTTCGCCCTGCCCTAGGCCAGCTCCGGGCCAAGGTGCCATGTCGGACAGAAGGCCGGCTGAGGCCAGCTGGGCCAAGGTGAAATGTCGGACAGAAGACCGGCTGACGCCAGCTGGGCCAAGGTGAAATGTCGGACAGAATACCGGCTGACGCCAGCTCCGCTGCAACAAAACAGCCAGCTCCGGCTGTCGGGCCATGTCGGACAGCAAGCCGGCTGACGCCAGCTGGGCCAAGGTGCAATGTCGGACAGAAGGCTGGCTGACGCCAGCTCCGCTGCAACAAAAAGAGTGAAGGCCCCGAGTAGCTTCGCCGTCGACTGGCTTGACTCATCGGGACCTTCAGATGGCCATTTTTCCGCCGAGTGCCTCGCTACGTTTGCGTGGCGTTCGACAGCATCTGGTTCTGACCGTTGATCGTTGCGTCCCCGGATTCACTTCCCCCGAGGGGTCGGCGAACGGCCCGGTTCTTCGTCGACCTCATGTCGAGTTGAACCATATGGCTCTGACGTTCGTTGATCGATCCGAGCGTCACCCTTGTGAGGTTCAGCGCTTCAGCGACCCATTCCGGTCGGAGCTTCAATGTCCGTGTCTTGCCGCTTCCCTGGGGTTTCCCCGTCCGGCTGCTGCTCGACGGGACCCACCCTGCCCGAGCCGGATACGCAGGTCAAGCGCGATCGCGAGATCCCCAGGATGTCCCCAAGGATCGGACAAAATCCCCAGTCTTGCGCGAGTACTGCACAGGTTTGTCCACACCTAGGGCGGACGATGCTGGCTCGCTGAGTCTGGCTCGCTCAGTCTTTGAGGGCGACGGCGTTGGGTGTCACGTTCATCTTCGGTGCGTACGCGTCGGCGACCACTTCGCGGGCCTCGTTGCCGAGGGACGCTCGCAGCTGTCCGCGGCAGGATTCGCACGGGCCGTAGTACTCGTCGGTGGTTGAAGCGCTGCACCGGGGGCAGTCGAAGGTGTTCATCGGATGGAGACTCTAATCGGTCCGTGTCCGCTGCCGGGTTCGGACCGGCATTTCCGTTGGCTTGGCTCCCCCTGAACGGGTTTCGCCTGCCATAGGATCAGCGCCATGTCTACCCCCGAAGCCTCGAACCTTGCTCCCGTCGTCATTGGCGCCGGGCCTGCGGGCCTGACCGCGGCGTATCAATTGGGCAAAGCCGGCGTCGAGAGCACGGTGCTCGAAGCCGACTCCGTGGTCGGCGGTATCAGCCGCACAGCGCAGCAGGGCGGCTGGCGCTTCGATATCGGAGGCCACCGCTTTTTCACGAAGGTGCAGGCGGTCGAAGACCTCTGGCACGAGATCCTCGACGATGACGACTTCCTGCTGCGGCCTCGGATGAGTCGGATCTTCTATGGCGGCAAGTTCTACGACTACCCGCTTCGAGCGATGAATGCGTTGCGCAACCTCGGGCCCATAGAGGCGGCCCGCTGTGTCGGCTCGTACGCCTGGGCGCGGGTGCGGCCGCCCAAGGACACGACCAGCTTCGAGGGCTGGACTGCATCGCGCTTTGGCTGGCGGTTGTATCGCACCTTCTTCAAGACCTACACCGAAAAGGTGTGGGGAGTTCCCGCCGATTCGATCCAGGCCGACTGGGCGGCGCAGCGCATCAAGAACCTGTCGCTGTTCAGCGCGGTCATGAACTCGCTCATGCCGAAGCGCAACCAGACCGACATCACCAGCCTGATCGAGGAATTTCAGTACCCGAAGTACGGACCGGGCATGATGTGGGAACGCTGCACCGAGCTCGTGAAAGCCCAAGGCAGCACGGTGCTCATGGAGTCGCCGGTGATCGCAATTCGTCACGCCGACGGCGTCGCCACCGCGGTGGTTTCCAGCGGGCCGGACGGGTTGGTCGAACACCCGTGCTCGCACGTGGTCTCGTCGATGCCGATGCCGCTCCTGCTCAAGGCCATGGATCCTCCACCCCCGGCCGACGTGGTCGCTGCGGCCGACGGTCTCACCTTTCGGGATTTCCTGACCGTCGCCCTCGTCGTCCCCGAAGCCGACGGCTTTCCCGACAACTGGATCTACGTCCACTCCCCCGACGTCGAGCTCGGTCGGGTGCAGAACTTCGGATCGTGGTCGCCCTACATGGTCAAGGACGACCGCACCTGTCTCGGCCTGGAATACTTCGTCAACGAAGGCGACAAGCTGTGGACCATGGATGATGCCGACCTGATCGAGTTGGGCAAGAACGAGATGCACCAACTCGGTTTGCTCGATCCGACCCGAGTGCAGGAGGGCTACGTCGTTCGTATGCCCAAGGCGTATCCGATGTACGACGCGGGCTACACCGATCGGGTCGAAGTCCTGAAGGCCTGGTTGGCCGAGAATGCTCCCAATGTGTACCCCGTGGGTCGCAACGGCATGCACAAGTACAACAACCAGGACCACTCGATGTACACGGCGATGCTGACCGTCGAGAACATCCTGGGGGCGAACCATGACATCTGGGCCGTCAACGTCGAAGAGGAATACCACGAAGAGGCGTCGGCCGAATCATGAGCGTCGCGGCCGCGCCGGCAGCGCGACCGATTCTCGGCGGCGTCGAGCGCCGCCACTTTCCTGCGCTCGAAGGTCTGCGCGCCGTGGCGGCGTTCGCGGTGTTCGTGCATCATCTCGGGTTTTGGACCGGCGCCACGTTCAGCTCACGATTTGGGCCCTTCCTGGCTCGTCTCGACGTCGGCGTTCCGGTGTTCTTTGCCATCTCGGGATTCTTGCTCTTTCGCGCTCCCGCGGTGTCGCTGCTCGACGGAACCGCCTCGGTCGCAGCCAAGCCGTTCTGGTGGAAGCGTCTCTGGCGCATCTACCCCGTGTATTGGGTCGTCCTCACGGTTGTACTGGTCGTGCCTCGGCTCTCCGAAAAGCCGCCCCTCATCGATCTGCCGCTGCACTACCTGCTGTTGCAGATCTATCCCACCGACAAGTTTTTCGAAGGCATCTCGCAGTCATGGAGCCTCGCGGTCGAAGTCAGTTTCTACGCACTACTGCCCCTTTTTGCGGCGCGCCTGCACGGGCTCATGGACCGTCGGTCGGTGAGTCGGAGCGCAGTTCGTCTACTGGCGATCGTCGCGGGCTGCGCCCTCGGGTCTGTGCTGTTTCGTGTCGCCGTCTTCTCGCTCACCGAGGGCGACGCGTTCCGTATGATCTTCTGGCTCGGCGGCACCATCGACTACTTCGCGATCGGCATGACAGCGGCGGTCATCTTGGTGTGGGGTGAGCGTCGACCAGCCGGCCAGCGACTCGTCGACGCGCTCCGGGGTCCGGCATGGCCCTGGATCGCTCTCGCAACAACCGCGCTGTTCATCGCGTCGACCGGACTCGACCTCGACGCCGGCCTCGGGCGAAGCAGTTGGCACCTCGAGTTGCTCCGGCAGGCGTGCTACGACCTTGTTGCCATCGGCGTGTTGATTCCGGCCGTCTTCGGCCCACACGACGGCGAGCGGAGCGGTCCGGTGCGTTCGCTACTGCAGTCCCGGCCGCTGGTTTGGTTCGGCGCCATTTCGTACAGCTTCTACCTGTGGCACCTTGCGGTCATCGAGTGGTTCTTCAAGGCGACGAACACCCAGCAGTTTCTCAATTGGGACCGTCTGTCGATTTACAGCGGACAGGTGGTGTGGATCTTCCTCGGCACCCTCGTCGGTACCACGCTACTCAGCGCACTCACCTACTACCTCGTCGAGAGGCCGGTCGCCGACTGGAGCCGGAACCGGGTGGCGGGAACGTGATCACTGCGATGAGTCGAAACAAGCGCTGGTGGGTCCTCATCGGCCTCATCACGGTTGCGGCCGTGGCGCTGCGGGTCTTCTACATTCTGAAGTTCCGGACCGATCTGGTTCCGAACAAGTTGGCCGACGGCACCGTGATCAAGGCACGAGCGTGGGGTGATGGCCTGGTGTTCCACCGGCAGGCCAACCTGGTTGCCGACGGCGAGGGCCTCATCGCTCCCCTACCGTTCGAGCTCGTCGGTGTTCGGCAGGCATCTGCGGATCATCCACCGCTCTATACGGCGTACCTGGCGTTGTGGTCGATCCTCGGAATCCGTTCCGAAGTCGGCCATATGCTCCTGACAGCACCGCTCGGCGCCCTGGCCGCTCCGACGTTCGGTGTCCTGGGTCGTCGCGTCGCCGGCCCCGCGGTGGGCCTGGTCGCCGCCCTCATCGGAGCCTTCAATCCCTCGATCGTCCACTACCCGGGTTTCGTGTTGTCCGAAGCGGTGACGATCCCGCTGGCCGCGCTGGTGGCCTATGCCTGGTATCGCTTGTACGACCATCCGACCCTGTTGAACGCCGCGTACCTCGGAGGTTTCACCGGTCTCGCGGTGTTGACGCGGGCCGAGCTTGCGATGCTCGTCCCGTTCGCCATCATTCCCCTGATTCTCATTCTGTTGCGACGGTTGCCGTGGAGGGACCGACTCGCGCTCCTCGCCGTGACGGGCGTGGTGACCGGTGCGCTCGTGTTGCCGTGGGTCGGGTACAACCTCAACCGTTTCGAGGAGCCGGTGACCATGTCGATCGGATTCGACTACTCACTCGTCCAGGGAAACTGCGATGAAAGTTATGGCTACGGTGATTCGGACCTGCTCGGGTACTACTGGCTCGGTTGTATGGGCGAAGCGCTCGAGGGCACCGGATTGGCCTACGTCGACCAATCCCTCGGTTCGGTCCACCTGCGGGCGGTGGCGCTCGACTACATCGAGTCGCACAAGCGGCGCGCCGTCGTCGCCACCCTGGCGCGGGTTGGCCGGGTTGCCGGTGTCTACAAACCGCTGCAGCAGGCGCGGCTCAACGGGTTGATCGCCGGTCGCGAACGCTGGTTGGCAAATACGAGCGTGCTGTTGTGGTACCCGATGGTCGCGCTGGCGATCATCGGCGCCGTCTCCCTTCGCCGGCGCGGCCGAACGATCTTTCCCCTCGTGGCGCTCGTGGCGTCCGCCTTCTTTGCCGTCGCCATCACGCTTGCGGTGTTGCGGTACCGCGCCTCACTCGAACCAGCGCTCGCCGTGCTCTGCGCCGTCGGCGTCATGGAGGTCGGTCGGTTCTTCCAGCGCGCCTGGACCGACGACGACACCGATCAGGATCCGGCGTCCACCGAGAGCGGTCGGATCACCAGCACGGACGTGCGTCCGATGCCCTTGAGGTCGTAGAGGCGGCGCACCTTTCGGACGTCGAGATCCTCGCGATCGAGCAGGTGCCGGTTCTCCTCCCGGGGAACGACGACGGTACCGGGACGGGCGAGTTGCGTGAGGCGACTGGCGAGGTTGACCGTCGGACCGAAGATGTCGCCGCCGACGCTCACCACCGATCCCTGCGCCAAGCCACAATGCACGGGCGGCATGCCGTCGACCTTGGCCAGGCGATCGATGAGCTCGACCGCAATGTCGATCGACTCGTCGAGGTCGGCGGTGACGAACATGACTTCGTCGCCGATGAGCTTGACCACTCGCCCGGAGTGGCCGGAGACGACGTCGAATGCGGCAGCCTCGAACGTGTCCACGATTCTGGCGATCTCGACCGGTTCGGCCCGCTTGGACACACGGGAGAACCCGGAGAGATCGGCGAACCCGATCGCCTGCTCGTCCTTGTCCCCCGTCGTGAGCCGCTGCGCGAGCGCGGCCATGAGATGCCTTCTCCAGACGTAGGACATCGCGTCCTCAATCGCCTCGAGGATATCGACCTCGCCTTCCTCGCCGAGTCGCGAAATCAGTTGCACCGCGGAACTCTTCGGGGTGCCTGCGGGGCCCGCGAGAAGTACATCTTCGATGAGGGCGAGTTGTGCGTCCACCAGCCGGGAGAAGGACGCGCCCATCAGCCGCGCGAGGCGGAGCGCGTCGTCGTCACTCAGGGCGCCCCCGCCGATGAGTCGGTCCAGGCGCGTGACCATGGCGACATCTTGCTCACCGAACGCAAGGAGGTCGTCGGAAACCTCCGGGAAACCCATGGCCCGCCACCACCGAATCGACCGCTCGGGCTCGATGCCGGTCCGCTCGGCGACGTCGGCTCGCCGAAGCGTCGGCGCTTCGAGTCCAACCATGCGGTAGACATCGGCGACATTCGGGAAACGATCGGGGGCGTGGTCTTCGCTCACCGCATCATCATGACCCGAGGCCGCCGACGAACCCTCTTCGGCACGAGCCACATCACGCTCGGTCGATGGGTATGGACAACCGGTCAAGTAACGTGATGCGTGTGACGCGCACCCGCACGGCCATCGTCATCCCGGCCTACAACGAACAAGCATCGCTGCCTGCGGTGTTGGCCGAACTGGCGCGCGACGTGCCGGATTTCGACGTCGTTGTTGTGGACGACGGGTCGAGCGATCGTACCTCCGAAGTAGCACGCGCCGCGGGCGTGGCGGTCCTCACGCTGCCGTTCAACCTCGGCATCGGCGGGGCGCTTCGGACCGGCTTCCGGTACGCCGCTGACAACGGTTACGACGCCGCGGTGCAGTTCGACGCAGACGGACAACACGATGCTGCCAACATCGCCGTGTTGCTCGCTGAACTCGACGCCGGGGCCGACATGGTCATCGGATCGCGCTTCGCCGGGGTCGGCGACTACGCCGTCGGTGGAAGCCGCAAGCTCGGAATGAGCTTGCTGCGGCTTCTCACCCGTCGGCTGGCGGGCAAGACCTTCACCGACACGTCATCGGGCTTTCGGGCGATTGGGCGCCCACTGCTGGTGGAATTCTCACGGAACTACCCGTCGGAGTACATGGATTCGGTCGAAACGTTGGTTTCGGCGTGTCGAGCGGGCTTCGATGTGCGCGAGGTTCCCACGATCATGCACGAACGCACCGGCGGCGAACCGAGCAACCGGAACTTCCGGCTCTTGTACAACTACGCGCGACTCTTGGTGGTGCTGTTCACGACCGGCACTCGCCGGCGACCGCAACTGGCCAATCCAACTCGGAGCACATGATGTCGGGCAAAGCGCATCTGTTGCTCGTCGTCTTGTCGCTCGGAGCGATCGGGTTCATCCTGCGGCTCGTGCGGCGCGAGGCGCTGAAGGCCAAGTACGCGCTTCTCTGGCTGACCATCGGTCTCGGTCTCCTCGTCATGGCAGCGGTTCCCAGCCTGCTCGATACCGTGTCCGGGTGGCTCGGCGTCGATTACGAACCAACGGTGTGGATCATCGCCGGCCTCGCGTTCTTGTTCGTCTTGTCCGTGCATTTTTCGTGGGAACTCTCCCGGCTCGAAGGCCGAGCGCGCACGCTCGCCGAAGAAGTTGCGCTCCTTCGTAAGCAGATCGACGACTCGGCGTCCTCAAGCGCACCTCCCAACCAGTAAGCTCAGCCCGGTTTCTCATGCATCGCTCCCGCCATCTGGCCACCCCTGACCTGTCGATCAACCCCGAGGGGTTGGCGAAGATCGGCGACCTCGCGGCATCCGCCGGAATTCGGCGTATTCACATGCTGGCGTGGCGCGACCTCGCTGACGTCGAGGCGGGCGGATCGGAGATCCACGCGGCGATGGTGGCGCGTATCTGGGCGCAAGCCGGACTCGAGGTCACGATGCGCACGTCGTGGGCCCAGGGTTCCCCAAAGATCGCACGGCGCGATGGCTACAACGTGGTGCGCAAGGCCGGTCGTTATGCCGTGTTCCCGCGGGCGATCGCTTCCGAACTCGTCGGACGACACGGCAAGCGAGACGCGCTGATCGAGATTTGGAACGGCATGCCCTTCCTGTCTCCGGTGTGGGCCCGCGGGCCGCGAGCGATATTTCTCCACCATCACCACGAGAAGATGTGGCCACTGGTGCTCTCGCCGAAACTCGCTGCCGCCGGTGCGGCGTTCGAGCAACACATCGCGCCGAAGTTGTACCGCACCACCCCGATCATCACGCTGTCGCAATCCTCGCGGGCCGAGCTCATATCGAAACTCGGCATGGGCGAGGAACAAGTTCACGTTGTGCCTCCGGGCGTCGACCCTCGGTTCGCTCCGGGACCGGAAAAGTCGCCCACTCCGCTCGTCGTGGCGGTTGGACGCCTGATGCCGTCGAAACGATTCGACGTGCTCATCGACCACATGCACCAGGTCCGACAACACGTGCCCAACGCCGAACTGGTAGTCGTCGGTGAGGGGTACGAACTCGACAATCTCGAGGATCAGATTCGCACGCTCGATGCGCAGGATTGGGTGTCCCTGCCGGGGCGCGTCGACGACGCCGAACTCGTCGACCTGTACCAACGGGCGTGGGTCGTCGCGAGTGCGTCGATCAGCGAAGGCTGGGGAATGACCTTGACCGAAGCGGCCTCGTGCGGCACTCCCTCGGTCGCGACAAACATTGCGGGTCACCGCGACGCGGTGGATCACGAGGTGAGCGGGTTGTTGGTCGGCGACGACGACGACTTTGTCGGCGCGCTCGTCAATCTTCTCAGCGATGCTGAACGCCGCGAGGCACTCAGCGTGGGTGCGCGGGCGCACGGCTCGTCATTCACGTGGGAGGCCACCGCACGGGGCGCGCTCGAGGTGTTGGTCGACGATGCTGCTGGCAAGCGGCATCGCCGTTCCTAGCTCGTGGCGGTCACGTTAGGCGAGCGGTTCCTACGAACGGTTCGCCGGCGACTCGACGTGGTCTTTGTCGTCGCGTTGTCCTATATCCCGCTGCTGTTCACCGAACGGGGCCAAATCGGCGCCGACACCAAGCCGTACCTCTATCTCGATCCCGGTCGCCTGCTCGAGGGTGCGGCATCGATGTGGCAGCCCGATGTCGGGCTCGGTGCCGTGCCGCACCAGAACATCGGCTACCTCTGGCCGATGGGGCCCTACTACTGGCTGATGGAGAACCTCGGCTTTGCCGACTGGGTTGCGCAGCGAATTTGGATCGGCACCACGATCTGCGCAGCGACGCTCGGCGTCCGGTACCTCCTTCGCACGTTGGGTTGGCGCAACAGCGGTGTGATCGTCGCCAGCCTGGCCTATGGCCTCAGCCCGTACGGCCTGGCCTACTTCGCCCGGATCTCCGCCATCCTGTTGCCCTGGGCGGGGCTGCCATGGATGTTGGGACTCACCATCGCTGCGGTTCGATCGAAGGGTTGGCGCCATCCGGCGTTGTTTGCCCTCGTGGCGGCCACGGTTGGATCCACCAACGCAACGTCCCTCCTGCTCATAGGGATCGTGCCGGTGTTGTGGCTGGCGTACCAGGGTTTCGTCGAGCGCGAACTGATGCTGGTGGTCAAACCCGGGCTGCGTATCGGTCTGCTCACGGCACTCACGGGATTGTGGTGGGTCGCTGGGGTCAGAACACAGGGCGCCTTCGGACCCCCGGTGCTGCGATTCACCGAAACCTACGAGGCGGTGGCCGACAGTTCGACGGCCCCGGAGATTCTTCGGGGTCTCGGGTACTGGTTCTTCTACGGAAACGATCACCTGGGCGAGTGGGTGGAGCCCAGCCGCGCGTACACCGCTCGCACGGTGGTCCTCATCTTGAGCTTCGCCATTCCGATCGCCGCCCTGGTTTCCGGCGCGGTCACGCGCTTCCGGGATCGAGCGTTCTTCGTCACGCTCGTGGTACTCGGCACGCTCATCGGGGTGGCCGGACATCCTTACGATGCGCCGTCGGCGCTCGGTCAGGTCTTCAAGGACTTCACCAGATCCGATGCTGGTTTGGCGCTTCGGAGCACGCCACGGGCCACCCCGCTGGTGGCGTTGGGCATGGCGGTCATGCTCGGGGCCGGCGTTGCCGCGTTGGCCCGGTGGCGCCCTTCCTGGGACCGGCCGCTCACGTTTGGCGTCTGTCTCCTGGTGGTGTTGAACATGTCGCCGCTCTGGAACGGCCAGATGGTGGCGCAATACCTCCAGCGCCCCGAGGACCTTCCTGTCTACTGGACGGAGGCGATTGCGGCACTCGACGCCCGTGGCACCGATAGTCGCATCCTCGAGGTTCCCGGATCAGATTTCTCCAGCTATCGCTGGGGAAACACGGTCGAGCCGATAACTCCGGGACTAACCGACCGGCCGTATGTCGCCCGCGAGCTGGTGCCGTTCGGCTCCGAGCCATCGGTCGCGCTGACCTTGGCGCTCGACAAGACGTTCCAAGAGGGCACATACAACCCGGAAGCGCTCGCACCGATCGCTCGGCTGATGAGTGTTGGCGATGTCGTGTTGCGAGCCGACCTGCAGTTCGAGCGGTTCCGTACTCCTCGTCCGCAGCTGACGTGGGCGGATCTGTTGCGGTCCCCCGGCTTGGGAGAACCCACCGGCTATGGCGAGCCGGTGCCGAACATCGCTGGTCCCGAACAACCGCTGATCGACGAAATCGCGTTGGCGATCGAACCCACGACGCCGCACCCCGCGCCGGTCGTCGTGTTTCCGGTGGACGACCCGCTGCCGATCACCCGGGCGCGTTCGACGGATGGAGCGACGATCATCGCCGGCGATGCCGAGAGCCTCATCGATGCCGCCTCGCTGGGTTTGGTCGACCCGGAGCGGTTGGTGGTCTTCAGTGCAACGCTGGCCGATCACCCCGAGTTGGAGGCGGCGCTCCTCGACGAGCCGGCCGTGCTTCTGCTCACGGACGGAAACCGCAAGGTCGCGCGCCGCTGGGGAACAATTCGCGAGAACACCGGCTTCATCGAGCAGGCCGACGAGGAAGCCATCAACTACGACGCCGGCGACTATCGGCTCGACGTCTTCGGCAATGCCGGCGGTGCGGGCGGCGACCCCGATCCCGCGACGCAAACGGTGGCGATCCAGTCGGGTGCCACCGTCACCGCAACCGACTACGGCAACCCCGTGACGTTCACCGTCGATGACCGACCGGCATCTGCCCTCGATGGCGACCTCGACACCGCCTGGCGTGTCGGGGCGTTCGCCGAGGTTCGTGGTGAACGGCTCATCATCGAGCTGCCCGAGCCGCAAGAGATCGACCATCTTCAGCTGACGCAGCCTCTGATCGGGTTCACGAATCGGTGGATCACCGAGTTGCGAGTGCATGCCAACGACGCAAGTGTCGACATCACGCTCGGCCCGGAGTCACGACAGGCCGAAGGGCAACGCGTCGAGGTCGATCTCGGCTCGACCGCTCGCATCGAGCTCGAAGTCCTCGAAACCAACCTGGGTGAGCGGCCCCGGTACAACGGTGCCAGCAGCGTCGGCTTCGCCGAGGTCGGAATCGATGGCGTGTTGTTCCGCGAGACCATTCGGCTGCCCACCGATCTGCTCGACCGGGTTCCGAACGATCTCGATCACAATCTCGGGGTCACGATCACCCGCACGCGATCCGATGCCCGAGAGCCCGTGCGGTTCGACCCGGAAGAATCGATGCGTCGAACCTTTACGTTGCCATCCGAGCGTACGTTCTCGCTCGACGGCGAGGCGCGGTTGAGCGCGTACGTCGACGACGGCCTCATCGACACGTTGCTTCTCGGTCCCGGTGCAACATCCCCGGTTACCGCCCGTTCGTCCGAACGGTTGGCCGGCGATCTTGCCTCGCGCGCCAGGGCAGCCATCGATGGAGATCTCGCCACGGCGTGGCAGACGGCAGTCGAAAATCCGACCGGCGAGTGGCTCGAGATCACGACCGACGACGTTGTGCGCACCGATCAACTCGTCGTCCACGTCGTCGCCGACGGTCGGCACTCGGTACCGACACAGTTTCAGGTCAGCGCCGACGGCGCCGATCCGCTTCTGGTCGACGTACCCGAAGTGGTTGACGAAGGACCGCAGGGAAGAACGGCACCGGTCACCCTCACGCTGCCCGCGGAGCTGAGCTTCACGAGCCTTCGGCTCACGGCGAGCGCTGTTCGACCGGTCCTCACGAAGGATTGGTACAGCGGCAACGCCGTCGCCATGCCACTGGGCATCGCGGAGATCGAAGGCTTCGCACGCTCCGTTCCGAACCAACCGCTCGATACCGGCTGTCGTATCGACCTGTTGGCGGTCAACGGTACGCCCATCGGCGTGCGGGTGTCCGGCGACCACGAAGACGCCGTCGATCGCAATGCCCTCGATGTGGCGCTGTGTGATGGTCCAATCACCGTTCCGGCCGGCGAGGTACTGATCGAGACCAGCCGAGGGCGTGACACCGGCATCGATCTCGATCGGTTGGCCTTGCTCTCGGGTCCCGGCGGACGGCCAGGCATTGGTTTCCCGACCGTCTCCCCCACCCCGACCGTCACCGTTACGGAGGCCTCTCGGACCTCACAGGTCGTACAGGTCACCGGCGCGACGGAACCGTTCGTCTTGGTGCTCGGCCAAAGTCAGAACCGCGGATGGACGGCAACCTTGTCCGACGGTACAAGCCTCGGTGAGCCCACCCTGGTCGACGGGTTCGCCAACGGTTGGCTCGTGACTCCCGACGCCGAAGACCTCACCATCAGCCTGGAATGGACTCCACAAAAGACCGTCAATACGGCGCTGCTGCTCTCGCTCATCGCGGTGCTGGCATCGATCGTGTTGGCATGGCGCGGCCAGCGTGATCCGGGCCCTGGGATCACACCGGGCCTCGAACCACAATTGTTGACCGAGGTGGTTTCGGCTCGGCGGGTCACACCCGGCGGTTGGCCCATCATCGTCGCTGCCGCGGGCATCGGCGTCTTCGCCGTCGTGAACCTGCCCGAGTGGCGCTGGTCGGCGTTCATCGTTGCCGCGGCATTCGTCGCGACCACCCGGGTACCACGGCTGGCGATCTCGCTCGGTGCTGCATGTCTGGCTGTCGCCGGCGCCTACACGACCATCGAGCAATATCGTCATCGATACCCGCCGGACTTTGGCTGGCCACAATTCTTCGAGGCGATCCACGTGGTCGGCGTCCTTTGCGTACTATTCCTCGCTGCCGAAGTCGTGCGCTCGGTCACAGAGATGCGACACCTCGGGTCGCGAGAGGATGCAACATGATGTTCCAGGGACGACGCCGTGCAGTCGCACTAGCGTTGGCTGCCGCACTGATCGCTGCGGGGTGCACGAGCGATGGCGAACCTGCGCAAACGGCTCCCACCCCGACCGACACCAGCGTCGGGCTTGACACTGCGGCCGTCGCTACGACGACCGCGCCGCCAACCTCGACGGCGCCGACAACGTCATCGACCGGCGGCGACGCCGTCACCACGCCTCCGACGACGAGTGACATCGAGTACTTGCTCGAGGAAGAACGCCTCGCCGTGCCGAACCAGCCGTCGCAGTACGTCATCGGGCTGTACGGCGACTCCTTGTTCGATTCGGCCCGTGAGCACGTGTTGTTCGCCTTGAACACCGGTGTGCAGGCCAATGTTCGCCACAACGGCATCTTCAGCGGTTCCTCGCTGTGTAACTTCCTGACGCTGATGAACGATGACATCGACTCCGGCGATCTCTGGGGCGTCGTCATCTGGTTCTCGGGCAACAACTTGGCGGAATGCAGCTATGCCGACGGTGAGCGCACGTTCGATCCGGTTCGGTTGATCGCCGATATGGAGGCCCACCTGATGACGCTGGGCGCACGCTACGAGGAACACGGCATCCATGTCTGGCTTCCCACGTTTCCGCTCAGCCGGACGGGCGACTTCAGCGGCGAGTCGCTGGCCCCCGATCTCAACGCCATGGTCACTCGTGTCGCCGATGCCTTTGCGGTAGTCGAGGTGGTCGACGTCGCGGCTGCGGTCCTCGACGAGAACGGGCGCTACACCGAAACGCTCCCCTGCCTGCCGATCGAACCGTGCCTGATGGTCGACGAGGACGGCAACGGGGTGAACTTTGTTCGAGAAGCGGACGGCACACACTTTTGCACCGGCACGTTCAAGGGTGCAGGCCTCGAGGACGCCCGCTGGGGCACCTGTCCAACGTACTCCTCGGGGGTACTGCGAATTTCACTCGCCATGACCAAACCGATCGTCGAAGCCGCATACTCCGAGTGGTCAGCGGATCCGGCAAGCCAGGATCCGCCGGTCACGCTGCCCGACATCGTCGGCTAGCTCGGGTTGGCCAACGGACTGACGGTCTCGGCTACTGCCCCGATTCGAACGGCGATGTGGCCCGACGCCTCGGCGGTGAAGTGCAAACCGTCGTCTCGCCCACCTTCGATGCCGAACACGTCTGGGGTGTACTCGCCGTCAGGGCACACGTCGGCGTACAGGTCGTACAGGGCGACCTGCGGGGGTGCGTCGGCGACCAGGTCGTAGATGACGTCGTTCATGATTGCGACGTCGGCCGGATTGATGCCACTGATGTCGGCCTTTTGTTGCTCGATGCACGGAACGGTAACCCAGACCAACGAGATATTTCGAGCGAGCGTGAGCTCCTGCAGCTCGGCCAGTTGGGTCTTCACCTGGTTGTAGCGATCAGGGTCGTCGAGTCCGACGAAGTCTTCGGAACCCGGCTGGGCGTACGGCAACAGGTCGGCGGAGCTGCCAACGACCACGAAGGCGTCAGGGTTGCCATTGTCGAGCATCTCGCGGATGACGTCGTAGCTGTTTCGGCATGGCGCGGAGATCTTGTCGACGACGAGCACGCGTCCTTCGCCATAGGTGTTGATACAACCGGGGAAGGTGAAGTGTTCGGCGAGAGGCGGAAGTCCGAGCGCTGCGGCGCGGGCTATGAGCCCGTTGCGAATGTTTGTCGCGACGCTGTCGCCGATGATCGACAGCACCGGAGGACGATCCTCGAGGACGAGTTCGGGCTCGGCCACGGTGGTCGTGGGCGCCGGACCGCTACCAGTCCCCGTGGTCCCATCCACGGCAGTTCCCCCTACGGTGGGTTCGGGTTCGTCCGGAGCGACGGTGGTTGACAGCGCTTCCTGGGCGGCGATCTCCTCGAAAGGGATTGGGGCTTCGTCGTCGACGAGAACGCCTTGGTACGTCACCACCATGATGCCCACGAACGCGGCGGCGAGTCCGAGCGCTGCGACCGGATACTTCACGGATTGTCCTGGTCGACCGCCGCGTCGGATGGGGTTCTCCAGGTAGTGCAACGACAGCCAGGAGAACACCAACGTGATCGCGAGGCGCAGGATGAACAGCGGCAGCTTGTCGAGTCCGGTGGTGGACTCGTCGACCCAGCGGAAAATTGGCCAGTGATACAGGTAGACGCCATAGGAGATTCCGCCGAGCCAGCGCAACGGGCCCCAGGACAACACGACGGCGACGGGCCCGGTCGCTTGTGTTGCCGCCATGATGATGAGTACCGATAGCAAGCCGTACCCGAACAGGCCGCCGTTGAGCAACCACTCCGACGCCAAGGTCGTGTCGACCCAGAGCCAGACCACAGCGACCAGAGCCAGGACACCGGCGACGGTGACCACGGCGGAGGACGTGATGACCTCACGACCCCGTCTCGTAGAGAATACGACCGCCAACAGCGCCCCGACCAAAATCTCGGCGGCCCGCACGTCGGTGCCGTTGTAGATGCGGTCGAACCCATCGAGCAGGAACGGCGAGGCGACCGACAGCGCCAGCATGGCGACGAGAATGCCGCCAAAGGTCTTCTTCCCAAGCTTCAGGTAGGCCAGAATGACGGCCGCTAGGAGCGGGAAGAACACGTAGAACTGCTCTTCGATCGACAATGACCAGAAATGGGCTGCGGGCGAGGGTTCGATCACCTCGCCGAACAAGGCGTTGTACCCGGCGCCTTCGGGCGGAAAGGCAGCCCGCCAGTTGTACACGTAGAACAGACCGGCCCAGAGGTCGCCGGGAATGCGGCCCGCAACGTCGACCGCGCTGATGTCGGACTCGGATTGGAGGTCGAGAATGCTCCAGAAGAAGGCGATCAGGCCGATGCAGGCAACGGCTGCGGGAAGCAGTCGCTTGAAGCGCCGTTTCCAGAACGCGCCCAACGCGATCGTGCCGCTGCGGTCCTTTTCCGTCAGCAGCAGTGACGTGATGAGGAACCCCGACAGCGTGAAAAACGTCGAGACCCCGAGAAATCCTCCCGAAGCGATCGCGAAACCGCCATGGAATACCAGCACGACCGCGACCGAGAGTCCACGGACCCCATCGAGGGCAGGAAAGTGCGGAAAAGTCGGTCGGCCGGTGTCGACGGCTGGCGTGCCGGTGGTTTGGTTACCGGTGGTCATGCGGGCCCTTCATCGCGGCCAAACTAGCGGTTTGGTACCGCGTAGAGCATGAGGCGAACGGATTCGTTCCCATCGAAATCGGATCAGTAACCATCGCGTGGCTTCTGACGTCCCTTCTTGGTGTCGCTGCGCTGTTTCTTGGCCTTGAGGCGCCGCTCTTTGGCTCCACGACTCGGCTTGGTCTTGCGGCGCGTCCGTTCGATCTTGAGAGCGGCCTGCAGTCGCTTCTCGAAGCGGTCCAGCGCTTCCTCTCGATTACGCGTCTGCGACCGGTGCGTTGCGACCGTGAGGCGCACGACCGAGCCGAGCTTGGCGATGAGCAGTTGCCGCGTCGCAGGCGGCAACCCGGCACAGGTCCGGAGGTCCAGGCGCGCGTCGACTTTGGTGTTGGACCGATTGGCATGCTGGCCTCCGGGCCCACCGCTGGCCACGTAGTTCCACTCGATCGCCGACACCGGAATATGGCAACCGCGCGGGGCGTCGAGCGTGCGGTCGGCGGACATGTCGTTCACAGGTCGCCCGGACGACGATCGGGTTCGCGTCCGGACCGTTGATCGGCGTGCATCGCGAGGATCTCGGGGGGCGGCGGTCCGAAACGGCCCAGTGCGGCGTCGCGCAGCGCCGCAACGCGCGCGCCTCGGGTCCAGAAATGATTGCGGGTCTGGGGCCGGAACTGACCGACGACCAGTTGCCATATCGCCACGCCGGACCGAAACGCCACCTGGCGCGGCCCGTAATGGGTTGCCAACAACAACAGCGTGTTGCGTTCCTGCAGGTAATCGACCACGGGGTGCGGTGTGACCACGGCGGGGTTCCGTACCTCGGCGCCCCGCATGACGCCGACGCGCCATCCGGCAGCCTTGGCGCGAAGCCCGAGATCGGCTTCCTCGCAATAGGCGAAGTATCGCTCGTCGAACACGCCGATATCGTCGACGCACGGACGGCGAAAGAGGTGGAGCGTGCCGTGGGCGTAGTCACCGTCCTCGAAGCCGGTGTCGCGTTGCTGCGGGGCATCGATCGCTCCCAAAAAGGGTTGCACAACCGGTGTGAATCCGTCGCCAACGTCGGCGCTGACCAACCCGACATCGGGTTGGTCGCGCAGGCCGGTGACGATGGTGTGGAGGGCGAGTTCGCCGGGAATGGCATCATGGGGAGCTACTGCGGCCCACTCGCCCCGATCGTGTGCGAGCCAATAGCGCAATCCGGCGTTGGCGCCGGGGCCAAAGCCGGAGTTGTGACCCTGCTCGAGCAAGACCACATCGGTGGGCAATCCTGCCTTCAGGATGGTCAGGTTGGCCGGCGTCGAGTCGTTGTCGACCACACACAACGTCACACGGAGGCTGTCGGTGGCCTGTTCCCGAAAGCGCGCCAACGACTCCAGAACGGTCTCGGGACGGTTCCAGTGGACCAAGACCACGCGTATGTCATCGTTCACCCGCCAAAAGCTAGCGGCTGGAGTATCGAGAGCGGCTAGGACATCGCCCGGATGAGGGCATGTTGGACCAACTCGAGCAATGTGGCCTTGGTGGTATCGGTGTCACGCGCATCGGTGATGACCATCGGAACCTCGGGCCCGATGGCCAGCGCGCTCCGGACGTCTTCGAGGCGATGGTGCAGCTTGCCCTCGAACGCGTTGACGGCAACGACGAACGGGATACCGCCGCCCTCGAAATAGTCGACGGCGCCGAAACAATCATCGAGGCGAGTGGTGTCGACCAGCACCACAGCGCCGATGGCACCGCGCACAAGGTCGTCCCACATGAACCGAAAACGTTCCTGGCCCGGCGTGCCGAACAGGTACAGAATCAGGTCGTCACCAAGGCTGATGCGACCGAAGTCCATCGCCACCGTGGTGCCCTTCTTGCTGGTTGCCGAGCCCAGTTCGTCCACGTCCTCGCTCGCTGCCGTCATGTTGGCTTCGGTGGTGAGCGGTTCGATCTCGGACAAAGACCCGACGAACGTCGTCTTGCCGACAGCGAAGCCCCCGGCGACGATGATCTTGACGGGAACGGGAACGCTGTCCCCCGCTGGACGGGATGGTGGGGTTTCGCCGAGCGGTGATGCCGGCGGAGCATCAGAGCGACTGAAGACCATTGAGGACCCTTTCGAGCAGAGAGACATCCGGGCGCCCGTCAGGGGTGTCTGCGGCGACGCCGGTATGGCTGACCAACACACCCTCGGTCACCATGTCACCGACGAGCACGCGGGCTACGCCGAGAGGCACATGAAGGTGGGCGCTGATTTCGGCAATGGCCATTGGCGAGACGCACAGGTTGGCGATATCGCGGCGTTCGAGGCCCATTCGGTCGATCTGTGCCGTCCCGTGTTGGGTGGTCTTGACGATCGTCTCGAGTGGGAGGTCGGTGGCCGACCTGGTCCGGCCGCCGGTGAGGGCGTAGGGCCGAACACGCAAGGTTCGGGTGGTACCCGAATGTTCTGAGTTCATCGTGGGAGTGCCTGTTGTAGTTCGGTACGGATCTCGGGCGTTAGTACATCACCCAAGTCGTCACTGAGTACGGCCATTTCGTACCCGATCGACCCGAGGTCACTATCGCTTGCAGCAAAGACCGCGAGGCTGGACCCGTCCGGGACGCCGGTTACGAGAAGGAACGCGTTCTCCATCTCGACGATGACCTCATGGATGTGGCCACCGTTGAAGCGCTCGGATGCACCGTAGGCGAGTCCGATCAAGCCGGAGGACACTGCGGCGAAGCGGTCGGCGGCATCGCGGCCGATGCCGTGTGACGCTGCGACAGGAAGCCCGTCGTGCGACACCAGGATCGCTTCATGAACGCCTTGATTGTTGCGGACGAAACCATTCACGGCGCTGTTCACCTGATGGCTCTCCACACTGATCGTGGTCATGCTCGGCCTCCATCGTTGGGTTCGCCGGTGGTCGGCCAATCGCCAAAGACCGCGGCTTCGTCGAGCAGACCGCCATCGGGATCGCCGATCGCGGCACCGCCGGCGGCGTCACGGCCGCTCTTGTACCGGGACAAAACACTGCGGAGCTCTTCAGGGCTGCGGTCGGCGATGGCTTCCAGCGAATCTGCGATGTCAGCATTGACGTTGGGGGGCACCGCCGGTGTTGTCGGCGTGCGTCGATTGAGTCCGAGTGTTTCGGTTGCGGACTCCTCGTAGTCGGTCGTGAGCCAATCGGGAAGCGCAGCCTCGGGCGTGGCCGGCGAGTTCTCCGTCGACAGCGATTCGGTGTCGGTGAACGCCGCGAGTTCGTCGAAGGAAACCGGTGCCGCCACGGGTTCTGGCGAGTCGCCGAAGGTGCTGATGATCTCGGCTGCCGGTTGCGGTGTGGCGATGGCGTCGGGAACTGGGGGTTGCACTGCGGCCGGCTCTGCCCACGTCGCTGGGTGGGTCACCGGGTCGGTCCCTGGGTCGATCACCGGGTCGGTCACCGGGGCGGGCTCGGCGGGAGTGGTGAGTGCTTCGGTGAACGCGGCCGGTTCTACCACCGGCTCCGGCCATGTATCGAGGGCGGTCACCGGGTCGGGCGCCGGGTCCGTCACGGGTTCGAGAGCTGGAGCGGGTTGCACGGCTGCGGCGGGAGCGGCGAGCTCATCGCTGAACGCACTTCGCTCCGGCAACGGTTCGGGAACCGGTGCGGTCTCGGCGGGCGCTTCGATGGTGGCCGCTTCCGGCGTGACTGTCACTTCGGCCGGCTTAAGCCAATCTTGCGTGGTGGCCGGGGCGGCCGAAGCCACCAGCAGCCGCTTCGGAACGCCAACCGTGATCGCGAACGCGGTGTCGTCGCCTTCGTGACCGTGGCCGACGACGACCCTGGTGCCGAGTCGGGCCGACAAACGGCTCACGACATTGAATCCAACCCATCGGTTGGTGGCGAGGCCGACCGGCGGCGGTTCGGCCAGGAGCGTGTTCACGGCACTGATCTTCTCGGGGTCCATGCCCGGGCCGTGGTCACGGACGACGAGCATGTAGCCGCTCTCCGTCTGGCGTCCGCTGACCTCGACATCGGTCGCTGCGGGAGCATGGGCAGCGGCGTTCTCCAACAGCTCTGCCAGGAGGTGAGCCAGGTCGATGCCGGTGACCGCTTCGACGGACGCATCGTCCATGGCAAGCACGACGACTCGATTGAAGTCGCCGATTTCGCCTTGGGCTGCCCGCACGACGTCGTGGAGCGCAACCGTGCCGCTGACCATTTGACGCTTGTCCGCGTCGGCGAGCACGAGGATGCTGTCGCTGTTGCGCTGCATCTGCGTGGTGAGGTGGTCGAGCGTGAACAGGCTTTCGAGGCGGTCCGGATCGCGTTCATCGGCCTCGAGATGATCGATGAAGTCGAGCTGCTGGCGCAGAAGCGTTTGGTTCCGTCGTGCGAGGTTGACGAACATGTCGCCAATGCCACGCTTGAGCAGGGCGCCGTAGTTGTCGGCGGTGCCCTTTGCCGCGTACGAGATGCGGTTGATGGCGTCGGCCAATTGGTCGAGGTCGGCGTCGCCGGTCTCTGCGAGTTCCTGCACAACGCGAGACGCCCCATCGACGTGTGCGCTCGTCGCCTCGGCGACGTAGTCAGGGAGTTGCTCGCTTGCGATGTCGGCTGCTTGCACCGCCATCGTCGAGATCTGCGAGATCGCAGCCTGCATCAGCACGTAGGACACGAGTCCGAACGCGACGATCGTCGCGCCGCCGAGCGCAAGCAACGCAAAACCTCCGGCGCCGGCGGTGGCAGCAATGAGAACGATCAACAGTCCGATGAACGGAGCGGCGACCGCTGACGTGATTTTCTTGTTGAACGGGAGCTTTTCGCCCATCGTGACCCTCGTCAGCCCTTGAATGTTGTTCGGGGTGTTCCCCACATCCAAGATCGGCGTTCACGACGGTCACTTGAGCAAAGAAGTTGGCATTCTCCGACGTCGCCGCCGAATCATCACCGCAGCGGCGCTGCAGTCGGGGCGATTGCGACCGGCAAGTCGGTTGAACCCGACAGCGCAGCATCCACTGCAGCGGCACAGCTTCGACCCTCTGCGATGGCCCAGACGATCAGTGACTGACCTCGACCCATGTCGCCGCACACCCAGACGTTGTCGACGTTCGTGGCGTAGTCGCTGTCGCGGGCCACATTGCCGCGGCCATCGAGTTCGACCTCGAGGTCGCTGAGGAGACCGCCGGTTTCTGGACCGGTGAACCCCATGGCGAGCAGGACGAGGTCGGCAGGAAACTCCTGTTCCGATCCCGGAATGGGGTCGAAGCGCATGCGCCCATCTTCGAATACCTGCTCGACGCGTTGGGTGCGCAAGGCGGTGACCCGGCCGTTTTCGCCGACGAACTCGGTCGAGTTGATCGCATATTCGCGCTCGCCGCCCTCGTCATGGGCCGACGCGACCCGAAAGATCATGGGCCAGGTCGGCCATGGATTCGAGGCCGGCCGACTCTCGGGGGGCTTCGGCATGATCTCGAACTGGTGGATGGTCTTCGCCCCATGACGGTGTGACGTGCCGAGACAGTCGGCGCCGGTATCACCGCCGCCGATGATGATGACGTTCTTGTCCGCTGCGCTGATCGTCGTGTCGTCGAAGTCGCCTTCTTGCACCTTGTTCGCGAGCGGCAAGAACTCCATCGCTTGGTGAATGCCATCGAGCTCGCGGCCGGGAATCGGCAGGTCTCGGGCCTGTGTGGCTCCGCCGGCGAGTACGACCGCGTCGTTGTCCGCTTTGAGCTGGTCGACGGAAACGTCGACGCCAACATTGCAGTTGACGACAAACTCCGTGCCCTCGGCCCGCATCTGGTCGAGACGACGGTCGAGGTGCTTCTTCTCCATCTTGAACTCCGGGATGCCATAGCGGAGTAGTCCGCCGATGCGGTCGGCGCGTTCGTACACCGTGACGTTGTGACCCGCCCGGGTCAGCTGCTGTGCAGCAGCGAGCCCCGCTGGCCCAGAGCCGACCACCGCAACCCTCTTGCCGGTCTTGGTTTCGGGCACGTGCGGCGCGACCCAACCCTCGTCCCATGCCCGATCGATGATCTCGACCTCGACGCGCTTGATCGCGACGGGATCCTCGTTGATGCCGAGCACGCACGCGGCCTCGCATGGGGCCGGACACAATCGGCCGGTGAACTCGGGAAAGTTGTTGGTGGCGTGCAGACGTTCGATCGCGTCTTGCCAATGGTCTCGATAGACAAGGTCGTTCCAATCGGGAATGAGGTTCCCCAAAGGACAGCCGTTGTTGCAGAACGGGATGCCACAGTCCATGCAGCGCGACGCCTGCGCCTCCAGCTCCTCGGCCGGGAATGGTTGGTACACCTCGTTCCAGTCGCGCAAACGAAGCTCGACCGGACGGTAGGCCGGCAGTTTGCGGCCATACTTCATGAATCCTTTTGGATCACCCATGTGTGTCTCCTGGTCTCGTTCTGGCCGCTCAGCCCTGGGATGCTGCCATGATGGCTGCGATTTCATCTTCGCCGTTGGCCCGAGCCCGTTCGGCTGCCTGCAGGGCTCGCTTGTAGTCCCGCGGCATCACCTTCACGAAGTGGACGACCTCGGTGTCCCAGTTGGCCAACATGCGCTGGGCAACGGTCGAGTCGGTCTCCTCGAGATGTCGGGCGATGGCGCTGTAGAGGAACTTGTCGTCGTCGTCGGTGAGGGGCTCCACGTCGACCAACTCGGGGTTGACCCGCGCCTGGAATTTGCCCTCGCTGGCGTAGACGAACGCAATGCCGCCGGACATACCCGCCGCGAAGTTGCGCCCGGTGGGTCCGAGAATGATGACCCTGCCCCCGGTCATGTACTCGCAGCCGTGATCGCCGATGCCCTCGACGATGGCCAACGCGCCGGAGTTCCGCACGCAGAAGCGCTCGCCGACCAAGCCGCGAATGAAGACCTCTCCGCTGGTCGCCCCATAGAGGATGACGTTGCCGGCGATGATGTTCTTCTCCGCCGGGAACGGGGCCTCTGCCGGGGGCCGCAGCACGATGCGTCCGCCGGACAGTCCCTTGCCGACGTAGTCGTTTGCGTCGCCGGTGAGGCGTAACGTGACGCCCCGGGGAACGAAGGCGCCGAGGCTGTTGCCGGCAGAACCGGTGAGGTTGATCACGATCGAGTCGTCGGGCAGGCCCTCGCCGCCGTGTCGCTTAGTGATCTCGTTGCCCAACATGGTGCCGACGGTGCGGTTGACGTTGTGGATCGTGGTGTCGATCATGGTGGGTTGGCCCGTTTGCAGCGTGACCGCTGAACGACGAATCAACATGTTGTCGAGCGCCTCGTCGAGGCCGTGATCCTGCCCGGTCGTGTTGCGGCGATAGGCACCGTCGGGCAACTGGGGAACATAGAGGATCGGCGACAGGTCGAGCCCTTGCGCCTTCCAGTGGTCGAGGGCCTCGGCGGTGTCGAGCATCTCGGCTTGCCCAATGGCCTCGTCGAGTGTTCGGAATCCGAGTTCGGCGAGTATCTCTCGAACTTCCTCAGCGATGTACTCGAAGAAGTTGACGACGAACTCGGGCTTACCGGTGAACTTCTTTCGAAGCTCCGGATTCTGTGTGGCCACGCCAACGGGGCACGTATCGAGGTGGCAGACCCGCATCATGATGCAACCCGAGACGACGAGGGGAGCGGTCGCAAAACCGAACTCGTCGCCCCCGAGGAGAGCGGCGATCATGACGTCGCGGCCGGTCTTGAGCTGACCGTCGACCTGCACCACGATGCGGTCACGAAGATCGTTCAGCAGCAGGGTCTGCTGGGTCTCGGCGAGGCCGAGTTCCCAGGGCGCCCCGGCGTGTTTCGTCGACGTGAGCGGCGAAGCTCCGGTGCCGCCGTCGTGACCCGAGATCAGAACGACGTCGGCATGGGCCTTCGAGACGCCGGCAGCGACGGTGCCGACCCCCACCTCGGACACCAGCTTCACATGGATCCGAGCCAAAGGATTGGCGTTCTTGAGATCGTGGATCAGCTGCGCCAGGTCCTCGATCGAATAGATGTCGTGGTGGGGCGGTGGCGAAATCAGGCCGACGCCGGGTGTGGAATGTCGCGTCTCCGCAATCCACGGCCAGACCTTGTTGCCTGGCAACTGTCCGCCCTCGCCAGGTTTTGCCCCCTGGGCCATCTTGATCTGGATGTCGTCGGCGTTGACCAGGTACTCGCTGGTGACGCCGAAACGACCCGACGCCACCTGCTTGATCGCGCTGCGGCGGAGATCGCCGTTCGCGTCGGGAACCCATCGACGGGCATCTTCGCCGCCTTCGCCGGTATTGGACTTGGCGCCCAGGCGGTTCATGGCGATCGCAAGGTTTTCGTGCGCTTCGGCCGATATCGAGCCGTAGCTCATCGCCCCGGTCGAGAAGCGCTTGACGATGTCGGCGACCGGTTCGACCTCATCGATCGGCACCGGTGGGCGGACGCCCTCGCGAAACTTGAACAGTCCGCGGAGCGTGGCGATCTCTCGGGCGTTGTTGTCGACGAGGTTGGTGTATTCCTTGAAGACGTCGTACCGGCCCTCGCGTGTCGAATGCTGGAGTTTGAAAACCGTCTCCGGATTGAAGAGGTGGTACTCCCCTTCTCGACGCCACTGGTATTCGCCACCGGCTTCGAGTTCCCGGTGCGAACGTCGGGCCGGGATGGTGGGAAAGGCGAGGCGATGGCGCGCCGCGCATTCCTCGGCTATCACGTCGAGGCCCACGCCGCCGATACGGCTTGCGATG
>RCMY010000378.1_pt1 | contig 41779 bp, 32 predicted proteins | sample 2041341 | NCBI WGS metagenome assembly RCMY01 (sample SAMN09708234, study PRJNA481090) | Marine sediment metagenome, whole genome shotgun sequencing project. | reverse complement strand
TTTCGGTTTGTGGTTTAACATTTTCTAAAGATATTATTTTTTAGGATACTTTTGCCTTCCAACTGTTAAACCTTCTTTTTGTTTTTAGCTGAAACTTTCGATATTTCCATTTCCGCCTGGGTTTTCGCCATTACCGCTGCCTTTGTGGTCGGCCTCTCGAAGGCCGGGATCAAAGGTATCGCCATCGTAAATGTCACCTTGATGGCCTTGGCCTTCGAAGCCAAGGCGTCTACCGGACTTGTTGTTCCGTTGTTGATCGTTGGCGATATTATTGCAGTCATTTATTATCATCGCCATGCCAATTGGTGGTATATCGTCCGTTTTTTGCCTTGGGTGATTGTGGGCATTCTTCTCGGGGTTTATCTGGGAAACGACCTTGACGAAGGCGTTTTTAAAATCTATATGGCGGTCATCATTCTGGTAAGCGTCGCCATGATGTACTGGTGGGATAGGCGAAAATCGACTTCCGTGCCCACACATTGGGCCTTTGCGGGATTTGTAGGTACGCTTGCAGGCATTACTACGATGATCGGCAACTTGGGCGGGCCGTTCAGCAACCTCTATTTTTTGGCCATGCGCGTGAAAAAAAATGAGTTTATAGGAACTGCGGCATGGCTTTTTCTAATCATCAACCTCATAAAACTGCCCTTTCATATTTTTGTCTGGGAAACGGTAAACGCCGACACGCTGCTCTTCAACCTAAAACTGGTGCCGGGCATTCTTTTAGGAATGCTGGTCGGTGTGCGATTGATCAAAATCATTAAAGACGATTTTTATCGGAAAATGATCTTGGTACTAACGGCTTTGGGAGCGTTGATGATTATGATTCGGTGACGGAAAAAAATCCCAAATCCCAAATTCCAAAAAGTAATTGGGTGAACTTTGTCAAAGTTGATTTTCGGTATGATGCGCCTTAATGAAATTTTAAGTAGCTTTAGGTTCCCTTTCTAAATCTCACAGGTCTTCCTCCAACGCCGAAAAAGCTCTGACAGACAGGCAGAGAAGTGTGAGGTCTGAACCAAGAGGTCTGAATGAAAACGCAACAAAAGCACCCTTATATGCAGCGACTATCGAAAATCCAGAAATTTTATCCGTGTTTCCCGCTGGTTTTCCTGTTGGTTATCGTATCCTGTAAACAAAAAGACACTTCCATTCCATCCTCCGAACAGCTCCTCCCAAGAATCGAGGCTTCTTTGGATGAGTTGGCCGACGTGTGGTATCCTAAAACCATAGACACCATCAACGGCGGATTTTGGTCGGATTTCGATTATAAATGGGACAAGAAAGGCAAACAGGATAAAATGCTCGTCAGTCAGGCCCGGCATGTTTGGACGGCTTCCGAACTGGCCTTGTATTATGGTGATGACAAATACGAGGAAATCGCGGCCCACGGCTATCGTTTTTTAAGGGATAGGATGTGGGACAACGAAAATGGCGGGTTCCATACCCTTTTAGGTATTGACGGAGATTCCCTGGCGATACTTTCCACAGGAAAGAGTGCGTATGGCAACGCTTTCGCCATCTATGGTCTAGCCAAATATTATCAGGTTTCGAAGGATGCCCCCGCTCTTGAACTTGCCGAAAAAACGTTTTATTGGTTGGAGGAACACGCCCACGATTCCGTGTACGGTGGCTATTTCGATGTATTGCAACAGGACGGTTCTTGGATGCTCGATGTGACGGAAAACGACAAAAACTACGATAATTTTATTAGGAAGGACTGGAAAGACCAAAACTCCTCCATCCATCTTTTGGAAAGTTTTACCACGCTTTACCAAGTTTGGCCAAATCCTTTATTGAAAAAGCGGTTGGAAGAACTTTTGCTCTTGATCCGTGATACCATTACCACCAAAGAAGGGTATTTGACCTTGCATCTGGAAAGGGATTGGACCCCCGTATCCCTGCGCGATTCTTCGGAAACCTATCGGAAAGAACATTTTTATCTAGACCATGTTTCTTTTGGGCATGACGTGGAGACCGCCTTTCTGATGCTCGAAGCTTCCCATATTCTGGGAAGAAAAAACGATACCCTTACCGACCAAAAGGCAAAAAAAATGGTGGACCATGCCTTGGAATGGGGTTGGGATGAACAAAACGGAGGCTTTTACGACGGAGGTTACTATTGGGATCCATCCGGCAAACGAACCATCGAAAACCGGGCAAAAGTCTGGTGGGCCGAAGCTGAGGGACTGAACTGCCTATTACTTATGGCGCAATTGCATCCCAAAGAAAAACAATACGCAACGCTGTTCAAAAAACAATGGCAGTATATCGACACCTACCTCACAGACCACGAACATGGCGGTTGGTATCCGGAAGGTCTTGATACCGATGCCGAAGCCAAAAAAATGGCGAAGTCACAGATTTGGAAAGCCAATTACCACAATATTCGATCCCTAATAAATGTGATAGCTATGTTAAAAGGGGACTTTATGTTGACTAAAATGGACATTGATTCTTAAAATGAGGTGAAATTTCAGGGTTTTTGTCCTTTTCCTATTGATTCCCGTTATCTAGAATTGTATATTGCTCATGAAGTAATTTTCCCTGAACACTTTATTAACGGCGTCACCAAGGATTCAATATCGCCATAACCGACCGTTACTATTGCGATATTCTGTTAAATACACATTTTATCCGACCAAATCCATACTAAATGAACAATTGAAACGTTCGCTACTTATATGACACAGTTTTTCAAATATTTAGGAATACTTCTGTTGGTAAGCTCTTGCAGTACCCTGGGCCTTATCGGCAAGTCAGATAAAAAGGAGGGAGCGGAAAATCTGACACAAAATAGCTCAAAGACTTATGATAGGCTCATTACCGAGAAAGCAGTTACCCAAAAGGGGCTGTTCAAGGTGCATAAGGTTTCCGAAAAATATTATTTTGAGATACCCGATAGTCTGTTGAACCGCGAAATGCTGGTAGTGACCAGGTTTATAAAAACTCCGTCGGGCGCAAGCAATTACGGCGGGGAAAAAATTTCGGAAAATACCATAACTTTTGAGAAAGGGCCTACAGACAATATATTTCTTCGGATCGCTACCTTGGTCAGTGCCGCCAATGAGGACGATGCCATCTCAAAAGCGGTAAACAACGCCAACATTACTCCGATTTTGGAAGCCTTCGATATCAAGGCGTACAACGAAGACAAGAATTCCTCTGTTATTGATGTTACCGACTTTATAAATGGGGAAAATCCTTTGCTAGCCTTGGGCAACGATCAAAAGGACGATTATAAGCTGATGTCGCTCGAGAAAGACAAGTCGTATATAAAGGAAATCCATTCCTTTCCGCTAAACACTGAAATCAAAACCGTAAAGACCTATAAGGCCAAAGTGGGGTCCAATAAACGAAAAGAGCTTCCCGCGGCCATCTTGGCGGGTGTTGTCACCTTGGAAATCAACAACTCTTTTATTCTGCTTCCTGAAAAACCCATGCAAAAGAGATTGTATGATGCCCGAGTGGGCTATTTTGCCAGTTCATATCTGGAATATGGCGATGACCAACAAAAAGTCGACCGCAATACGTATATCCACAGATGGCGTTTGGAGCCTAGACCCGAAGATTCCCTAAAATGGCAACGGGGCGAACTGGTAGAACCCAAAAAGCCGATTGTATATTATATCGATCCGGCGACACCCAAAAAATGGAGGCCGTATCTCATTCAAGGTATCAATGATTGGCGGCTCGCCTTTGAACAGGCCGGTTTCAAGAATGCCATTATCGGTGTGGAATGGCCGGAAAACGACCCCACGATGAGCTTGGAAGATTCACGTTTTTCGGTATTGCGGTATTTTGCTTCTCCCTCAAAAAATGCCTACGGGCCGAACATCGTAGATCCCCGTAGCGGCGAGATACTGGAAAGTCATATCGGGTGGTACCACAACCTGATGAGCCTTTTGCATAGCTGGTATATGGTTCAGGCAGGCGCCGTTGACGAACGCGCCCAAAAAATGGAATTCGAGACCGAGCTTATGGGCAATCTTATCCGTTTTGTCGCGTCACATGAGGTGGGACATACATTAGGCCTTCGTCACAACATGGGTGCCAGTTCGGCCACCCCTGTCGAAAACCTGCGGAATGCAGAATGGTTAAAAAAGAACGGACATACCAGTTCAATCATGGACTATGCCCGCTTTAACTACGTTGCACAGCCCGAAGATAGCATCCCTACCAAAGACTTGATGCCGCGTATCGGTGATTATGACAAATGGGCCATACAATGGGGTTATTCCCGTTTTCCAAAGGAAATGGAGCTTTCCGAAGAAAAAGAACTGTTGAGCCAAATGGTCGTCGATAGCGTTTCGAACAATCCAAGACTTTGGTACGGTGGCGAGGGCCGCGATTTTGACCCCCGTTCGCAGACTGAAGACCTCGGTGATGACGCCATGCAGGCCAGTATGTACGGCATTCTCAATCTACAGCGTATTGCCCCGTTCCTAAAAAAATGGACGAAACAGAACAATAGCGACGATTATGCCAATTTGGATCAGGTATACAAAGATCTGGTCGATCAATATAAAGACTATGTCTTTCACGTGGCACAGAATATAGGTGGTATCTATGTTACCCCCAAGACCATGGGCGAGGAAGGCGAGGTATATCGGCCAGTGGATCAAATGAAGCAGAAACAGGCACTGGTTTTCTTAAACGATTATATATTCAAAGAGCCCAAATGGTTATTGCGCAACGATATTCTTAACGCCATACAATCTCCACAATCAAAGGAAGCGGTTACCAAGACGATGGAAAGTGTCATGATGAACCTGCTCGGGGGCAGCCGCCTGAGCCGTATGACCTTTATCGCCGAGCGCTATGAGGAAGAAGACCCATATACCCCGGAAGCTTATATGGACGACCTTGCCCAAGTGGTCTGGGGCGACATGAACGTTTTTTATCAGACCAATGCATATCGCAGAAAACTTCAAAAATCATACGTATCGAATCTCATTACCCTTTACAAGCCCGATGAGGCCGTCGGCATGGTCGAAGGCATCTTGGCCAAACTATCTGAAGGCTACACCGTAAACACCGATGTACGCTCGCTGGCCTTGGATAATCTTTTGACGCTACAAGGGAAAATCAAGCGCACCATACCCGTTATGACCGATCGCTTGACCATTGCGCACCTAAACTATCTGAAAAGGGAAATCGCTACAGTAGTTGGCGAAACGAAAGATGTCGATCCGCTGTTTATTCCGTTTCGAAGGGATGTTTCTATTAAGGAAAGTGGTGGGGAGTAAGGAAAGGGGAGTTGCAGTTGGAAAAAATGTAGTATGATGCAAAACCCCGTAGATTTTTTAAATACAAAGAGCGTGCGCCCCACCGCCATGCGCATACTGATCTACAAGTACATGGCCGAAAAGGAAATTGCGGTCGCCTTGACGGACATCGAAAACGACTTCACAAAGGTGGAAAGAACTACCTTGTACAGGACAATAAAGAAATTTGAAGAAACAGGAATCGTCCATCAAATCGAGGACGGAACGGGAATTGCAAAATATGCGCTCTGCGAACCAGGTTGCAATTGCGAACTCGACCAAGACCTGCACCTGCATTTTCATTGCAGCCATTGTGATGAAACCGTCTGTTTGACCGAGCATAAAATTCCCCATATCAACTTACCGGAAGGCTATATCGCCGAGGATGCGAATTTGGTGGTTACTGGTATTTGTGAAAAATGTAGTGGGAAATAAATGCACTTCCATTGCATCGAAAATAGGGCGACCTTGCGCCCTATATGGAAACAGAAAAAATACAAAAAGAGCACACAAACACGACAACGGATTGCTGCAGTACGGATGATAATCATAATCATGGCGATAGTCATGATGATCACAATCATTCCGAAAACACTTCAAATTTCAAGACATACATTCCTGCGGTTTTCAGTTTCGTGATGTTGATAGCAGGCATTGCCTTCGACTATTTCGATGTCTTTCCTTTTTTTAAAGGATGGGTACGACTGGCATGGTATGGGGTCGCCTACCTTCCCGTGGGGATTCCTGTTATGAAAGAAGGATGGGTAAGCATCAAGAACGGTGACTTCTTTACGGAGTTCTTGCTAATGTCCATCGCAACCTTGGGGGCGTTTGCGCTAAAGGAATATCCCGAAGGCGTGGCCGTAATGCTGTTCTATACAGTAGGGGAATTGTTTCAGGCCGCAGCGGTCAAAAGTTCCAAGAAAAATATAAAAGCTTTGTTAGATGTTCGTCCCAATGAGGCTTTGGTGTATCGCAATTCTGATTTTGTTTCCGAGGATCCGGAATCCGTAGGTATTGGCGAGAAAATCCAGGTACGTGTCGGGGAGAAAATTCCTTTAGACGGAATGCTGCTCTCCCCAAAAGCATCTTTGAATACCGCGGCCATTACGGGCGAAAGCAAACCGGACTCCGTAGCAAAAGGCGAAAAAGTATTTGCGGGAAGCATCAATCTCGATACGGTCATCGAAATTGAAACAACGGCTGAGTTCAAGAACAGTTCCATCGCCCGAATACTAGATTTGGTGCAGAACGCCACCGCCCGAAAATCGAAGACTGAACTCTTTATCCGGAAATTTGCCCGCATCTACACGCCCGTCGTGGTGTTTCTGGCTATCGGACTTACCCTTCTCCCTTACTTTTTTGTCGATTCTTATGTGTTTGGCGACTGGCTATACCGCGCCTTGATATTCTTGGTCATATCCTGCCCCTGTGCTTTAGTCATATCCATTCCCTTAGGCTATTTCGGAGGATTGGGCGCGGCATCCCGAAATGGAATCCTGTTCAAAGGGGCCTCTTTTCTCGATGCGATTACCAAGGTGAACACTGTGGTAATGGACAAAACCGGAACGGTTACCAAAGGCGTGTTTAAAATCAAGAACATTCTATCCAATACCTTTGAAGAGGCGAAGTTTATGAAATATTTGATGGCAATGGAAGAACAGTCCACCCACCCCATTGCCAAGGCAATATTGGAGTATAAAACCGAAGGCACGGATTTCAAGGCGACCGAAGTATCGGAAATCGCAGGAAAAGGCTTAAAAGGAAGGGTCGACGGAAAAACGGTGCTGGTCGGAAACAAAGCCTTGCTAGTTTCGCAGGGAATTGAAGTCCCTCTGGAAACGGACAATATTGTAGAATCCATCGTCATGGTTGCCATTGACGGAAAATTTGCGGGCTACGTAACCATCGCCGATGAACTAAAGGAGGACGCCCAAAGTGCTGTCCAGCTGATTCGAAAAGCCGGCATCTCAAAAATCATTATGCTATCGGGCGATAAAGACTCCATTACGCAACAAGTAGCAAAGGAACTGGGGATCGATCAGGCAAAAGGCGGATTGCTCCCAGAAGATAAGCTTAACGAAGTCGAACGACTTATGCGACAGCCCGACACCAAGGTTGCATTCATTGGCGACGGTATCAACGATGCACCCGTACTCGCAGCAAGTGACGTAGGTATCGCCATGGGCGGCCTGGGCAGTGATGTGGCCATCGAGACAGCGGATGTCATCATCCAGACCGATCAGCCGAGTAAGATTGCGAGGGCCATCGAAATAGGCCGTTCTACCCGGCACATCGTTTGGCAGAACATTGCCTTGGCCTTTGGGGTTAAGGCTTTTGTACTGATTTTAGGGGCCGGGGGATTGGCCACCATGTGGGAAGCTGTATTTGCCGATGTGGGTGTGGCCTTGCTCGCTATTTTGAATGCGGTACGGTTGCAGAAAATGAAGTGGGATTGATCACAACTGCACCTCATGCACATTAGTGAAAGAATCCTTCTTCAAAGTTTCCCAGTTCACGGGTATAGATTTTTCACGCCAATAAAGTGATGTTCACCTGTCGATTCTAATATTGTTCCACATCTATCTCGAGCTTGTTCGTAAAGGAATCTTTTAGTAATGCGGCCAGTTTTTTGCCCATTTCATCTGTTCTTTCCGGAAATTTATCGGTCAGATTATGGTGTTCGCCGGGGTCATCTTTCAAATTATAAAGTTGCGGCTTGTGGTCGAAACCGGTCTCGATCTTGGGTCCCCAGGGCACCATCTTGGGGCCGTTGTGCGGCTCAATATACTTCCAAGAATCTTCAACATAGGACAGGGGTCCCTCAAAGCTTTCTTGGATCAACGAATGTCTGCCCACCTTGTCGTCGCCCAATAAAACATCCAATCTGTCCTGGCTATCTATTACATCATTTTGGACGGTATCTACTCCTACAAGACGACCAAAGGATTTCAAGAAATCCACCTGACTGACCATAGCATCGGAAATGGTGCCTTTGCCCTTTCCATCGGGCCATCTCACTATCAATGGTATTCTGGAGCCACCTTCCAAGGCACTGTATTTACCGCCTCTAAAGTCGCCCGCCGGCTTATGATCCCCATTGAGTTCCCTTGCTTGGTCGTAGTACCCATCGTCCAGAACAGGGCCGTTATCACTGGAAAAAATGACGATCGTATTGTCCAAAAGATGTTGTTCCCGTAAGAGCGACATCATTTTACCGACCGTCCAATCCAATTGCAGGATCACGTCGCCCCTAGGGCCCATCCCGCTTTTGCCCCGGAACATTTTATTGGGTACCCGCGGTACATGGATGTCGTGGGTGGAGAGGTAAAGGAAAAAGGGTTCGTTTTTGTTGGATTCGATAAAATCGGTCGATTTTTTTACCAGATGCTGAGCCATCGTCTCATCGTTCCAAAGGGCGGCGTGCGCCCCCGTCATCCAGCCGATACGACTTATGCCGTTTACAATGGTATTGTCATGGCCTTGGGACGGTTTCATTTTCAACAGTTCGGGATTCTCCTTGCCCGTTGGCCAATCGCCCACCTTTTCATTGTAATCGACTTTTATTGGGTCGTTTGGATCTAGATTCACCATATTGTGATTTTCAACAAAAACACAGGGTACACGATCGCCGGTTGCAGGAATGATATAGGAGTAATCGAAACCGATCTCCAACGGTCCTGGGGCTATTTTTCCGTTCCAATCGGGACCTCCGGCGCCTCCCAAGCCCAAATGCCATTTGCCCACGATGCCCGTTTTATAGCCAGCGGAAGTCAATAAAGAAGGTAAGGTTGTCGCAGCAGTATCAATCAAAAGGGACGCATCTCCTTTGGCAACGCCGGTACCTTTCTTTCGCCATGCATAATTACCCGTCAGCAAAGAGTACCGAGAGGGCGTACAGGTGGCCGCGGTGGCATAGGCATTTCGGAACAGGATGCTCTCAGAGGCGAGGGAATCCAAATGGGGCGTTTGTAGGCCTATTGACCCATAGGGACTTATATCCCCATAGCCCAAATCATCAGAATAGATTAAGACGATGTTGGGCCGGTTCCTATCTTCATTAGTAGTGTTTGCCGTTTCTTTATTTTCCGCTTTCTTGTCTTTACAGCCTATTACCGTAAAGACAAATGCAAAAAGCAGTACTATCGAACTTTTCTTAACTATCATAGGTACCAGTTTTTGTGTATAGGTTTATAATGTGTTCTAATATCAGTTCTTCCATGTCCATAATCTACTTGATAAATCTTACACCTCGAACAAAAGTATCATTCCTCAACAGTATCCAATTTTGAGACTATAAAATTTTCGATTTCCATATGATTGTTTACGGTCCGAAACCCAAAATAACCCGTTCGGTAGGGTTCGGGATCAAATATATGATAGATAACTTCACCATCCCTACGATACGTTGTATAGTTATTTTCCATCGAAATTTCTATATGCATTTTTTGATTTGCCGTAATCATAAATTTTTTATCCGAAAGGTCATGTTCCGGTAACAAAGGTCTGTCGATATTGCCATCATATCTTCTAAACCGGGTTTTGGAATTATCATGTCCCCCATATCCTACATAATATAATTTCAATTGGTGATAATTGGGAAAATGTCCCGCACGTTTTTCGGATTCCTTAAAAAAATCATCGGGATGGTCAGGGTCGTTTGCCATCCAAAAACAATTCATGTCCGATACCCTGTCGTACGGGCCACCTTTATCGATAATCGTAATATCATAGGCTATTTTAATGTTCCCTTCCAACTCATTCTTAAACCAGACCGTGCAACCTTTGGCATCTGTGATCTCTAGGGAATTATTCTTGAAATTGACTTCACCTCCCGGTTGCTGCTCGACAATCCAATTCTCAGGATTGTCAAGAACATCAAAGTATATTAAGTTTTGCTGTGCATAACACGCGCTGTACAAAAGCAAAACAAAAAGTGTGCTAAAAAACTTCATTGGTTTTATGGATAATCAATACGGTTTATCGAACAGTTCACTGGATGACATCTTAGAATTAGTCGGCAATATCAATTTCCTCAAAAATTTAATGTCCTTGGTTTCTTGGCACCAATCGAGCAATTTCTGACGGTATTGATCGATTTTTTGGGTTAGCGATTCCAGATGGACCAAGTTGTTCATTTCGAAGGGATCATTTTCCAAATCAAAAAATTGTTCCCTGTTTTTGCCCCAACTATATAGCACGTATTTGTATTTTTTGTCGATTAAAGCCCTTCCCATTGTACCATAGGCGTGTTTGCCTCCAAATTTTGTTTCTACGACCACAAATTCCCGTGCTTTTGCCTCTTTTTTCCCTTCAAGAAAAGGCTTAAGACTTTCTCCCAACAACTCTTTAGGTACTGAAACACTCGCAAAATCAAGGATTGTCGGATACAGATCTAATCCGTTGCTGACCAGTTTGTCATCTACGGAGTTCTTTGGATGGTTAATCCCTTGATGACTCACGATAAAGGGCACTTTGACACTTTCTTGAAAAAGTGCGGTTTTTTGGTTCCAGCCATGGGAAGCATTTCCGTCACCATGATCGCTGGTGAAAATAATAAGGGTATTGTCGCTTAGGCCCAAATCGGCAACTGCATCGAGTAGTTTCCCGATTTCTTGATCGACTTTTTCAACCAATCGGTAATACGTATATCGATATTCCAGCCAGTCGTTTTCAGTGTACTGCGCCGTGGGATAGGTTCTTCTACTGGCGGTCTGTTCTAGTCGGAGAGCTTCGGGAAAAGTTTCCGACTGTTCGAAATTCACTGGAAGTCCGGGTAGTTTGGCGGCTCCAGGAATAGGAATGTTTCCATAGGCCAAGGGTTCGTTTCTGGCCCACTCGCAAATAGTATGTGGATTATCAAAGGAAGCAACCAAGAAAAAGGGATTCGTTTTTTCCTTTCTCTTGGATAGGTAGGAAATGCATTTTTCCGCCAGCCCGATATCACCGAATTCCGCAATCATTTCAAATCCGTTACCATTGGCCATTTCGGCCTCGTGGGCGTGCCATTTGCCTCCGTAGGCGCAGTCGTAGCCCGCTGCTTTCAAAACATTGCCCAAGCCGTTTTTCTTATCTTCGGCCTTCATTTGCTTCTCGTCTTTTTCATTGGAATTAACGCCCAACGTATGCGGCATTTTACCCGTCATTATACTGGAACGGGACGGAACGCACAGCGGAAAAGTGACATAGGCGTTCTCAAAACGGATGCCGTTTTTGGCCAGTTTATCGAGGTTTGGGGTGCTTAGGTTTGTATTGCCCGCAATGCTCAATGCCGCCGCTTGGTGTTGGTCGGTCATGATTAGGAGGATGTTGGAAAATGCAGTGTTTTCAGTATCGTTTAGCTTTGTATCCTGTGAAAATGCTACGCCGCAAAGCATTAACATAATTGAAAGTAGGCCTGAATTTATCCAATACATACTATTTGGTTTATCTTGATTCATCTCCTAGGTAAGATACCATTGTTCGCAACCATCAGACGTTTATTAAACGACGTTACTTTGGTGAGGTTTGATTATTAAGTATAGTTTTCTGCTTTCCAAGAACGCTATTAAAAGTTTAAATAAGTTCATTATTTTGAACGGAAAATAGCACCCACAATTATACAATTTATTTGCTTCAAATAAAGACAAAACCATGAATTATGGTATATTGGCAACTTGATAAAATGAATTATACCACTACTCAAGATTTACATAAATAAAGGAACCTAATGAAGATAAAAATGATGAGCAAAACGTTGATGTTGACTATTATTGGTTTTATAATCAGTACGGGTTGTGCAGCCCAAAACATGTCCGAAGATTCCACACAGACCAATATGATTTTTGATCGTATAGGAGTCGCACCTGTCAATGGTGGCCTTCAGATGGAAGAGTATTGGGTCTGGGGAAGTAGTGTTATAAAAGGAGACGATGGCCTGTATCACATGTTTGCTTCAAGATGGCCTAAATATATGCCTTTTCACCCTGCTTGGATGGTTGCTTCCGAAATAGTGCATGCAACCTCTAAAACCCCTGAAGGGCCTTATGAATTTAGCGAAGTGGCTCTACCTGCACGTGGAATCCAATTTTGGGATGGTAAATCGACACATAACCCCAAAGTCGTGAAGTATAAGGACAAGTACATTTTATATTATATGGGCTCTACAAACCCGTTTCCTGAAATCACTCATGAGAATGTCGATCAACTTACACATGAAAGCCCCTGGAGTGTTTCCGGAAGATGGAACAAACGCATTGGAATAGCAGTATCCGATAATTTATACGGACCTTGGGAGCGTAAGGATACTCCTATCTTTGATGTAAAGCCAAACACATTCTATAATTATCTAACCTCAAACCCATCTCCTTTGATTAGAGAAGACGGATCCGTAGTATTGATGTTTAAGGGCAGAGGCTATAACGAGGATGGGACTCCTTCGGCATGGAATATTGGAGTCGCAACGGCCCCTTCGTATGAAGGGCCTTATACCGCTGTTAGCGACGAACCCATTTTTTCAGAAGAGAAATTTGGAGTTGTTGAAGATCCTCATCTTTGGAGTGATGATACAGGGTATCACATGATTGCAAAAGACATGAACGGATCCATAACAGGTGAACTTCATGCGGGCGTTATGGCCCACTCAAAGGATGGCATAAAATGGGAGCTTGATAAAAATCCGAAGTCTTTTTCAAGAACAGTACATTGGGACAATGGACAAACAGTAGAACAGGGACAACTTGAAAGACCCTTCGTTTTTATTGAAAATGGAAAACCGACTCACCTTTTTTTCGCAGTAATGGATGGAAAAGGTGGTTTTGATAAGGGAACAAAAACTTGGAATATGGTTATACCTTTGAAAAATAATTAATAAATGCCATAAAACACTTTGTATACGCAATGGCAGGAAAAGTCCCAAAAATCAAGGTTTTTTTTTGCCCCACACCAACTTCATCAAGGTTTAACAAGTTAGTACCACTAAATGATTAGATACCAGCTACACACTATTCTCACTTCCATTGTATTGGGAGCCGTTTTTATTTTCCTTTTTTCTGATTTTACAGGTACCAATTCAAAAGCACCCAGTTCGGAAATCAGCATTGATGCCGACCTGAGCGATTGGGATTCATCTCCTTTTCTTGAAAGCTTGACCGCCCCATGGAAACCCAATCTTCAAGATCAAACCGTTTTCGATTATACAACTTCCGATGGGTATTTCTACTTCTATTTTAAAACGATCGATACGACATTGACCCTTGTGCCCTTTACCGATGAATCATCGATTGCGGAGGGTGATCGGGTAGAGTTGTTTTTTTCTAAGGATGTGGGACTGACTGATTACTATTGCCTAGAGATCAATCCCAGAGGCGATATTCTGGACTATCAGGCCTCGTACTATCGAAAATTCGATGATACCTGGGACTTGAAAAACCTCAAAACCGCTACAGATATCACAAAAAACGGATTTATCGTCGAAGGTAAAATAAGCTTGAAAGAATTAAACGAATTGAGCCTTCATGATGAAATTTATCTCGGCATATTCAGGGCCGATTTTGTGGGAAAGGAAAAAGTCATTTGGTTTTCATGGGCTGTCCCCGATTCAGATAAACCTGATTTTCACATTCCTTCTGCCCTTCGAAAATTTGACCTAAGTCATCCTTAACTTTATTCTTTTAAGACGGCAAACAGCACTGAATAGGACAGTTTTCGTTTTAGCACCATAAAACGGCCGTTTTATGGTGCTGTTATTTTGTGTGCCAAAATCATTGATTCGCGTTTGGTTTTGATTCGCTGCATCAATCATGTGGAAGAATTATCATCAATGATCATATACCTATCATGTGAATAATTAAAAACCTTTTGACCAAACCAACAAAATACGAAGCTCCATTTACTAAACTTGATTTAGAGATTGTTAAATCGAAAAACAAAAAATTCTGCTAAGTGCTAGGCGGTAAATCCATAAATATGGCCGTACTATTCCAAACCAATTTTAATTTTCAAAGCGGAGTTCGGTTTCACGGTATAGACCAAAGGAATAACCTCGAACCCCGGTTCGGTATTGAAAACTCTATCTTGGCCTTTATAAAGTTGTGGAATGTTATTAGCATTTATGGTAAGTGTGCTATGTGGTTTTTTTATTTCAATTTTGCCAGACTCGATATTCAAGGACTCATCACTTTTTGAAATGACTGGCAGTAAATATTCCATATCCTTGACTGTTCCATTTACGGAGGTGTTCAAGGTAATTTCCACAAAATCGGTCGAGAAACGGTAGTCGAATTTATAATCGATTTTGGCATTTTTAGGTTCTTGTTGGTCTTTGTTTACGAGCTTCCCGGTAACCGTGACCAGAAGAGCATCCCCTGTATCTTCGGATTTAATTTGGGCATCAAAATCCTTGACGCTGTAATAGGTTTCGCCATCGATTTCCATTTTTAACATCGGCGTCGGGGAAAGTTGCACCGTATCAAAGTTCATCTGGATGTTAGTGGGTTCCCGATTGGTAACCCCTATCAGGCAGGATGCCAAAACAGGCCCTATTTTTTCATGCCACAATAAGGTCAATGCGCCCCCGCTGGCATTGGCCACCGTATAATCCTCCGTTACCCAATCGTTTATAGTAAAGGTGCTTCGCCATGGGCCCTTGGCCGCCAACCATGTCCGGATTTCTTTGTACTCCTTGATTCCATCCGCCATTTCCCGTGGTAGTTCTATTCGTTCCTCAGGGACTTTGGCACCTGAATTCAAGACCGTGGCCAAGGCCTTGGCATGGCAAAAGGTGTGGTGGATACAGGGCAAAATTCCTCGATCGACGTAATGGGGGCCGCCGTATAAAACTCCGTCAGTAGTACATTCCTTTAGCAACTCCAAGTTTCTTAGGGAAGCCTCCGCAAATTCGGGATATTCGTTCCCCAAAATACCATAACCGGCCTGGCAACCGTCCGATGTTCTGCTACCCCAGTACGTCCATTTGTAATTGCGGGAACCCCAACTATTGTCCCAAGCCCCATCGGGAAGCATAAAGTCTAAATGGCTCTTCAGTGCTTTTACAAGAACTTCTTTCACTTTCGCATCATGGGTTATTTCGGCATACAACAAAAGGTTGGGGATACTTTCCTCTACATTATAACCTATGTCGATAGGTCGGGAACCATTGGCAGTGACGCCACGATATGGAATTCCTTCCCCGTACAGCAAGTCATTTTCTTCGGAAAAATAGGTAATGGCCTCGTGCGCCAGTTCACGGGCCCGTTTGGTATATTTTTTATCTTTTAAAACTTCGCCGGCAACAGCTAATGCCCCCGCGGCAGAAACCGGATAATTGATTACGGGTTTATTGTCAAAAGCCAAATTGGCATACACCCAATCCGATGCCCTTCGCAATTGTCCCGTCCAGTCTTTTAAGGTTTCGGCATCCAGCAAATGCCCGTGGTGGAGAATAGCTTCTCCTAAGCCGATTACGGAAAATACAGTGGTATACTCCCAGGTTGTAATGATAGGGTCGTTGCCCCAACCTCCGTCGGGTCGGACCACATGATCGGCCCAAGCCTGCAGTTTTATGGCCGCATCCAAGTATTTTTTCTCTCCGGTAAGGTCGGCCATAGTCATTAATGGATAGACTGCATCAAAGCATCGACCATGGATGCGCGAACAACTGGGGCACATAAGTCCCCCCTCGATGCCTGGCCCCATAGGCTGGTTTACCTGAAGCTTCAGCATCCCATCGCTCCAATCCCGTAAAAGTTCAAAATAAGGATTATCCGCCAGGTTTTCAGGGATTTCCTTTTCTTGGGCGCGCGATTCATTACAGGATAGTATCGTTGCAAATACCAAGACAAAGATGGATATTTTTTTCATGCCATTATATGAGTTAAGTAGAGAAAATAATTACCAAACAGTTTCCGCATGATGATGAATCATTACTCGAAGTTTAGAAACTGTTTTGAAATATCCCGATGATTTACATTTTAACCAACTCGAACACTTCCGAAAAGCCATGTTGGCTTTCTAGGTCGATTATCGTTTCGCCATCAACATGTTCAATTGATTGTACCTCAGCCCCTTCTTTAAGCTCCCAATTGCCTATTAAGGTCAATGTCAGTTCCACGGGTTGGCTATAATTGTCGAACCCGTTCTTTTTCTTCTCGTTCTTCGGAAAATTCAGGTCGGGCTGTACGGCGCTGATGGTAATAGAATCAGATGAATCACTTTTAATCATAATAATCGACGGAGCGGATACGCTTTTTAAATCATCAGCACCCAAAAAGTCTTCGGAATCAAAAATAACATATCCTGTGATGGAAGTTGTTTTGTCGGATACGACATGTGCGACACCATCCGCTCTTTGAATTGTATAGGAAGTATCCTTGGCTATCATTTTTTTAAAGGATTTTTGTTCCTTTCCGGATAAAAAAGGATAAATGACATATCGGTAGGATGCATTTTTAGGGGCAGCGCCGTGGTCGATCCAGGCGGTGGCAAAATTTCCTTGGGTCTCTTTAGCTCCTTCTCCTCTGGCTTGCATTTCGCCCGTTCGTTTCGAGTATTTGTTGTGATAGGAATCTTGTTCCTTACGCTGGGCGTGGATCGGGTTGTCCGATAATACATGGTAGCCATTTCCGTAGGGATCTACTATCCATTTTCCCGAATCAGAGGAAAAAGGGAAACCTTCTACCAAGCCTTGCCCATCCAAATACATGGGCATTTCCGGATCTTTTAGAAACGTCTGGAAAAGGTTGGTCTGTATGGGATGCTTTTGATCGACACTCGAAATATCAGTTCCGATACAGATCAGTTTATTCCCAAACGAAAAAATCGATTTTTTGGCCTTTAACTTTTCCGGAAAACTTACGCTTCTATCGCTTACAAGACCATCGGCATTCCATCCCTTGCTCTCGTTCAAAACCATTCCGAAAACTCCGTTATCGCCTAATTGTGCCGCTCCAGCAAAAGTCTCCTCCGATAGGAACATTAAAAGAGATTTTTCTGTTTCTAGTTCCTCCAAAGGCAGATAAACTATGGTCGCACCGGGATAGCGGTTCCAGTCCCAGCCTTCCTGTACAATCCCGCTGCCCTGCTCCCCTTCCGCATTCAACAGTTCCACCGTACCATTGGCCGGATAGCGTCCATATCGGTTAGTGGAGGAATATATCTCGGATGACCAAACGTATTTGCTGTACCCCTTGATGATGGCCGCCCAATCCGCACGCCTTTGAATGGCCGTGGCAGCATAGGGCAAGACCCGGTAACCGGGCATTTGTTGTTCTTTGATGCCGTCATCCGTCAAGAGTTTTCGATTAAGGCTATCTTTTTGGCCCCAAAGCCGAAGGTAGGCGGCCGCGACCTCTTTATCCACTGTAGAAGTGCCTTCGGGATTTCCCGAAAAGACCATTTGCAAATACGGATTTTGAAGCGATTGGATGTTATTTCCTTGGTATGATTCCAAAGGATGCCTGCCTGCATTTCCGAAGCCCCAATCGTACAACTGGCTGTATTCCGCAGTCGTCAAAAGAGCCTTTTTAAAGTTTCGATGTCCCGCTTCCCCAATTCGAAACTGCGTTCCCGAGAGGATATGAAAAATTCCCGGTACTTTTTGAAAGGCGCCGAGTCCGTACGCGGGATAATGGCCGTTATGGTGCCAAGAGGTGCCGTCGGGCTTAAAGCCCCATTCCTCATCTTGTTGGGCCAAAATAATCGAAAGGTAATTGGAATATGCCTTTAGCAAGGCCACTTGTTTTTCCTTGCTTTCGGATAAAAAAATTACCATCAGATGGTAATAGGCCTGCGTGTTCAGGTAATCGATATTTACATGGAAGTTTTCGGGGTCATCAAGCAGCATCCCCAAATTATTCAACCATTGCAGGCTTTCACCTATTTCTTCCAGTAATCCAGCGTTATTCAATGATTCCCGCATCATATAAAATGCCTCGGTCAGGTGAATTGTGGCATAGCCGACATGGTGGCGGGTGCCGCCCGATATCCCTTTTTGCCAACCTTGGTCTAAAAAATAGCGGGAAGCTGTATTGAAATTTTGTTCTAATTCTTCCTTTTCCACATTGTCCGTGATTTCGACAAAGGCTTGTGCGATGTTTTTCAGCTTTTGTCCAAATGACTTGATATCGTTTTGTGTGCCGGATCCCTGTTGCAGGGAATCAAAATAGACCTCCTCGGAATTATAGGTCAGCGGCGGACCCAAGATATTTCCGTCTTTTTCGTAGATATCCAAAGACTCATAGGTCGATTTCGCTTCCTGAAATGTCGTATTGCTGCTTTTGGATAGTACTTCCTCATTGAGCCGGTCTTGCACCAACTTCAAATCTTTTTCTTCGGATGGACTAAGCGAAGTTGTCTTTACATTCTCCAATCGTTCTAGATTTTCGATCATAGGCATCCAATGGTCGATGCTACGATCTTGATCTTTTTTAAGAAAAGATACCATCAGATCGGGATAGGGATAACGGTTATCCATATACTGCGAAAAGACGATATCGTCAAAAAATAATTGGCCTTTCCTCACATCCGTACTTACCTTAATATAGTCGTAATCGATCGCGGCCATTTTTTGTGGCGGATTTCCCTCCATCTCATAAAACGGCACCCTAATCGTACGCCAGCCTTTAAATTGCAGGGGGATGCTAAACCAGGTTTGATCTTCGCCATTTTTTTGATACGTAATCTTGACCGTTCCCTCTTGGGGCATTTCATTATAAACAGAAAATACCAGCGTGGGACTGCTGGGGAAAATATCCTCATAGACTAGCATCTTAGGGTCACGATCCAAAATTCTAAAGTGGGAGGTGCCGAAAGAGTTTTCGGTTCCGTTCCATTGCCACTCCAAGACCGATGTACCGAATCTGTGATGGGTATCGCTTAGGGATAATTGACTGTTTTCGGATTGATCGTACTTTTTCAGAACCTGTTCTTGCTCGAAGGATTCTACAGTGGGAAGGTCGCTTTGCTGTGCGTGGCAAGTCGTGTTTAGGAAGATAAATCCTAATAAAAGTATCATTGCACGAAGGGGTATCGCTATTTTGGATGTAGTTACGACCATATCTTTACTTGGTTGACGATTCAAGAGACTTAAACTTTTCCAACCAAGGATCTTTTTTCGCTTTCAAAGCTTCTAAAAGTTCTTGACGCAGCTTTTGTTCGATTTCGGAATCCGTGCCCGCCAAATTGGTCATTTGGTAATGGTCATTTACATTATCGTAGAGAAATTTACGTATCTGGTCTTCATCGTCCACCGTAATCACATAGGTGTTTTGAGCAGTGCGGATACCGCGGTGTCCTGATTCGGGGCTGCCTTCCTCTATATAATAATACAGGGCATATTCCGGGTTTTTGCCTTTTCCGGTCAGCAGTTGAGCGGATAAATCCTGTCCGTCAAGATCGGTGGGCATTCCTTCTGCAGCACCCATCATATGCAATAACGTGGGCATAATATCGGGTGTGCCCAATAATATATCACTCTTTTGGCCCGCCTTGATTTTTTCAGGCCATCGGACGATAAAAGGAACATTAACGGATTCCTCGAACCAGATATTTTTGGACATCAGGCCATGGCTGCCCATCATTTCGCCGTGATCCGAAGATAGTACCACGATGGTGTTCCTATCCAAGCCTTGTTCTTCCAAAGCTTTTAGCACCCGACCGATCTGGTCGTCAACCCCGGTAACCATGGCGAAATAATCGCGGACATGCTCCTTGGCCAGATTCGTTCTGCCTCTCGTGGCCCCATTGTGGAAGGCCAAATCTTCGGCATTGGTTTCCAAATCAACGTTCTTTCTGACCAAGAGCTCTTCCAAGGTTTTGTCCTTGTAGCGTTCCAAATACTTTTCAGGTACGTATTGATAGGGCGGATGTGGCGGGTTGACGGACCAAAATAGCGCAAAGGGTTTTTTGTCATTACGGATCGTGTCGTTTTGGTTTTTGATATAATCGATAATGACATCGGCCTCGTGTTTCGGCGACCATTCGTGAACATATTTGAGTTCGTCTTCCTTGGCATCGTTTACCCAATAATGCGGATTATCATGTTCGTCAAAGGTTCCATATGCGTACCAGAAATTGAAGCGGTGACGGTCTTCCTTGGGCGTATAGGCATCCCAAATAACGGAATCTTTATCCGCTATGGGTGGTGGGGAAGTTAAGTGCAGTTTCCCCACGTAGCCAGCATCGTATCCATTTTTAACGAGTACATCCGAAAAACTTACATCATGCCTTTGCCAAGAGTTATCGAATTTATAGCGGTTGGAATTGGCATTGGTCAAAACGGAGTTGTTATACGGTAATTTACCGGTCATCAGCATCGCCCGACTGGGACTACAGAGTGGAAAGTTCGCAATGGCGTTCGACAATAAAATACCATCCTTGGCCAATTGATCTAGGTTCGGGGTGTACACAGGATCTTCGCCGTTGATACCTATGGCCGCGTTTCGCAATTGATCCGGAAAAATATAGAGCAGATTAGGCTTTTCGGATTTGAATACCGCAGCCTTATTTTCCGAAGGATTATCCTTGCACGAAACCAAGAGCGCCAATGTGCATACGAAAATCAAATATCCATATCGCATCCTAGAAAAATTTTAATCCTATTTTATTGCGTTTTCATTTTCTTCAACCGATCTAAAGCCTCGATATAATAGTAATCAGCATAGATAAGAGCCACATCGATCTCATGACCTAGGGATTTTGCCCCAGTGGAATGCAACAGGAAAGCATCTGCTTTTCCAACGCCTGAATAGGCCGGGGAACTTAGGGATTCCAGCATTTTTAGGGCGGCATTATAATAGCGCTCTTGATCTTTTTTATCCTTGACATACGTACTTAATTCCAACAGACCGGAAGCTACCACGGCAGCTGCCGAGGCGTCGCGGTCATCGTCTTTAGTGGTGTCGATGTCAAAGTCCCAATGGGGAATGTAATCCTCTGGGAGAAGTTCTAGGTACTTATCGGTTAGCTTTTGGGCGAAATCCAAGAACTTTTTGTCCTTGGTCTCCCGGTACATCAGGGTATAGCCATAAACGCCCCAAGCCTGGCCCCTTGACCAACGGCTGTCGTCATTGAGACCCTGTTTGGTATGTCGGTTCAATACCTTACCGGTTATGGAATCGTATTCGATAACGTGCCATGAGGTGCCGTCTTCCCGAAAATGGTTTTTCATTGTGGTCTCGGCGTGTTTAATGGCAATGTCTCTATAAACAGGGCCTCCACCATGATTTGATGCCCAGAATAACAGTTCGAGGTTAAGCATATTGTCGATAATGGTAATATGCTGCTGCCAACGCGGGTGCATTTTATTGGACCAAGAACGGATAGTGCCCACTTTAGGATTGTAGCGTGAAGCCAACGAAGCCGCAGAGGTCAACAAAATATCCTTATATTCTTTCATTCCGCCCAGTTCGTAACCCAGTCCGTATGCCGGGAACATCATAAAACCGATATCGTGATGCTCGGTAATGGTCTTGAAATCTTCAAAGACTTCAGTTCGCTTAATGGCTTCCTTCTTCCATTTTTCGTCTTTGGTCAGGTCATACATGTACCAAAGTATGCCAGGGTAGAAACCTGATGTCCAAACCAATCGTCCGTTAGGAATTTCCTTCCATTCCGTTTCACCGGTTTCGATCAGCCGTGGATGCTTGGTCAGATCGGTCAATTTCGGCACCGAGATATCCAATTGGTGCTCGCAGTCATCAATGGCCTTGTCAAGATTGAAATCGATATCCTGATCGGCAGCTACCTGTGCGGTTTCTGGCGTGTTGTCCTTTTTTTGGTCTTTGCAGCCTGCCAAGCAGACTAAGATGACGATGAAGAGTAGTCTCATAATTAAGAACGGATTTATTTAGATTCAGTTTTATACAAACCTATGGTATTGGGTAAAAAGCACTAAATATAAGGGATTATTCGGTAATCTGATAGTATCATTTTAAATGTGATAAATTTCTACCTCTAATTAGCCCCTTAGCATTCAACGTAATCTAACCTCTCCCAATCCCGAAGCCTCCGTCGGGTACAGCACACCTTTCTCCAATCGGAACAAACCTATAATGGGGTCATCGACCACATCAAGATGCCCGTCGAGATCGGCGAAATGGATGTTGGGGCGCGAAAGGGCGAAATGGAGTCCTGCGGAAATTCCCAAAGCACATTCGTCGTTACACCCTATCATGCTTTCAAGGCCGGCGGCTTTGGCCACGGAATTGATGTGCATGCCCTCTAAAATTCCCCCTACCTTCATCAATTTGATGTTGACCATGTCAACGCGTTCGTTCTGTGCCAGACGAAATACGTCCCTTAGGGTCTTGATACTTTCATCGGCCATTACGGGAATATCGACCTGATTGGTCACCTGCCCTAGCCGTTCTTCTTTTTCCAATTTTGTGGGCTGCTCGAAAATTTCAATGCCGATATGGGCAGTGGCCTTCACAAAAGCTACCGAATCGATGACCGAATAGCCCTGGTTACCGTCAAAGCGTAGGGCCACTTGCGGATGTCTTTCATGCAGCCGGGTCATTTTTTCGATGTCCTCGAGTAGGCTGTGCCCTCCTTTTACCTTTAATATAAAAAAGCCCTGCCGTACAAATTCATCGGCCCGCCGCAAGGTTTCATGGACTGGAAGAATTCCAATGGTAATACTTGTAGCGATGCTGGTTCGATATCCTCCCAAAAACTTGTACAAGGGCACTCCGGCCTTTTTCGAAATCAGATCGTGCAGGGCCATATCGACCATGGTCAATGAGGAGGATTTTTTGCCCAAATTAATTTTCAATTCCTTTAGGATAAGGGCATAGGTAAAGGGGTCTTTTCCAATTAAATAGGGTGAAATCACATTTTTGATGGCCTCTTCTACCTCGGCGGGATGCTCGCCCGTAACCGCTTTATCGGGCGCCCCACAGCCATAACCGACAATAGTGCTGTCGGTTTCCACCTTCAATATGAAATTGGTGGATCTGCTTATGGTCTCATAGGCAATCGTGTAGGGTTCGGAGAGTTTTAGGTCAAGGCGTTCGTAGGATATTTTGGTGATTTTCATATTTTTTCCTTCAATATTTCAATCAATTCCTCCACCCCATATTTTAATACATCGAAAGCGGGCAATTTGGTTTCGAGCGTAATCTGTTTACAGGCCTCCAAAATCTCATCATCGGCCATATCTTCGTGGTTTACGGTTATGGCAATCACTTTTTTGCCGGAAATGACCTCGATGGCATTGATCTGTTCGGACAGGGAATGCATTTTATAACCGGGGAAGCCATCATATTCTAGGCGCTTTGGCGCATGCTGCAAGATGACATAATCCGGTCGGCCTGCGGCCAAGATCTCAAAACCGCCGGGATATGCAGGGTTCATCAAACTTCCCTGGCCCTCTATAACGACGACATCGGGGTTTTCGTTCTTAAATGCACTAACCACGGCATGCTCGATTTCGCCAGAGACGAAATCGTTGATGCAGCTGTCCATCACCATACTGTATTTGGCACCTTGCATCCAAGCGGTCTGGCCCGTGCCGATCATTTCGGCTTTCAACCCCGCATCCCGGAACCCGTGAACCAACAACCAGGCCGTGGTGCGTTTTCCTAAAGCGGAATCCGTACCGAGTACGGCCAGTTTTAGGCAATCGACTTTTTCGATTTCCCCGGTGAAAAAATGGAGTTTGTCGCGGTCGGGGGTTTTCCGCACGTCACGGATACGGCAGTTATTTTCGGAGGCGATTTGGTTCAGGGCAGCGTCGTTGGTCAAGAAATCGTGCAGCCCACTATCGACGTTCCAACCCATTTCCAAGGCTTTTCTTATGGTAGCTTTGGCCGCGTTGGGCAATCGGCCACCGTCAGGGGCAAGCCCAATGACCAAGGTTTTAGGCAAGTTATCGCTGGACTTCAATGCTTCGATGGCGGAATCCATATCCTTGAATACCGGAATGCCGTTGTGCTTTCTGTCGAGGGCTTCCCCAGCATCTTGTCCCGCATATTTGCTATCTAGAACCCCGACAATTTCATAGCGTTCCGTAAAACGGACCAGACCGTGGGCCGTTTTTCCGTTAGGGGTATTGAAGGCTCCTTCGCAGTATACGAGTGCCTTTCCATCAATTGATTTTTTCATATTGTTTAGTTTTTAGCCGTTAGTACCGCTACAAAGCGACCGGGTTCGAAATCCATTTTTTCATCCAATTCTAAAAGCGCTATGAGGCCCGCCGTCGCGGCCGGCAGTATTCGGAAGCCTTCTTTTTTCGCCAAGAGCGAGGTCATTTCCCTTAATTTTTTGTCACTGATGTTGAAAGCCTCGCCGTTGGATTCCCGAAGTGCGTACAATGCCTCCTCCCCATCGAAACTGTGCCAATTGATTAGGGGTTCGTTATATTTGGTCTCCTTAATCGCCTCGGGGTCCAGATCTCGACAGTGGTCCAAGCCGTGTAGAAACGATTGTACGATCGGGTTCTTTCGGCTTGAAGACGCGGCTATCATTTTCGGGATGCGCGATGTTTTTCCCCTTTTATACAAACTTACGAATCCTCTGTAAATTCCTGCGAACAAGGTGCCGTTCGATACCGGTACGGCGCAGTATTCCGGAGCATCGCCCAGTTCCTCAAAAATCTCTACCGCAATCTGCGAATAGGCAGAAATCTGCAAAGGCGTGTTCGAGCCCCCAGGGTTGGCATCGTACCACCCCTCTTCTTTGGCCAGTTCGCTACTCTTTTTCACCACGTCTTCATAGCTACCGGGCAGTCTGATAATTTCTGCCTGCAAACCTTCCATCTCTGAAATGCGTTCGGTATGGTAGCTTTCGGGGATGTAAATCTTGCAGCGTATACCTGCCAGGTTTGCAGCCAGAGCCATCGCGACCCCGTAATTACCGCAAGTCGCTAAGGCCACAGCCTCAAACTCGCGTCTTAAGGCATCGTAGACCTGCGCAAAGGCAATACGGTCTTTTTGGGTGCCGGTCGGGTTGTCACCCTCGTATTTTACGTACAACTGGCGTATGTTGAACTCCCGTTCCAAAGCTTTTGCGCGCTGTAGTCCCGTATCGCCCACCTCCAGGTTGATGATATCTTCGTACGACTCCAAACGATCCACTAGGGATTTGTTTTTGTCCCTGACGAATTCAGACAATTTCTTGGCTTCCGATGACACTTTGTTCTCGGCGGTCTTTACACCATCCTTTAGGTTCATAGCATACTGATTATCGCATCAAATGTAGTGCGTTTTGCAGACTTTGTGGAACTGATTTTTTTAAAACTCTAGAGGACATCCTTTTTTATTCGAATCATGGGAAGTGGAAAGATATCCCTTAAAATTTATAGTAATCTATACGGAAAATCCTATCTAAAAATCAGGATGCACACCGCAAACCACTGGTCAAAAACTACCCGCCCGGGTAAATTCTCCTCGCTTCAAGTAATCGCACACTATTTATCAATCAGTATAAATGACTGATATTCTACTTGTTATAATAATTGGCTGTACTATTCTTACTATGGGCATATCTTTTGCTCTTCATGAATAAAAAATTCCTAACAATCAGGACGGATCACCGAACCCGTCAAGAAATAAAATACGACAAAAATGAAATACGAAAAGTTATATATAGAAAAGAAGGAATTCGTGCTCTTAAAACGATTTATGAACCTTTCAGGATACTACAAAGACGATACATTCCGCAAATCAGTCGAAAAACTGGTGGGTGAATTGGAGTCGGCGCAGGTCTGCGATGATGCCGATATGCCAAAGGATGTTATTCGGTTCAACACTACCCTGACCATCGGATCGGAAAAAGGATGGCGCAAAACGTTCAAACTGGTCATGCCCAATGAAAGCGACGTGAAAACCGACAAAATATCGATTCTAACCCCCATGGGCGCAGCCGTTATGGGATATGCCGAAGGTGATTCGGTTACCTGGGAATTCCCGGCCGGAGAGCAGAAACTGACCATTGAAAAAGTAGTGCAAGAGAATAAACACATAGATGCAAATATGATATTATGAACGATGCAAATTTATTTTACCCCCATGAGCCCGATAGCAGGATCGCCATAAAAAAGGACAAGGCGGAAGTCAACAACTGGATCGATGATCTCGATTATATAAACGACGAACTTGATTATCTACTTGATATCGAGGACTGCATGTTGAACAATCGTGGACTATACCAGCAGCTGCACGCAATTCGACGCGAAAATATGTTGAAATTAGGTATTTTGCGGCGATACGAATCCAACATGCAAAATGCTATGGAATGCGACACCACGGAGTGTGATGCCTTTTACCTGAGCAACCACGAAAAGAACCGCAATCTCTACGTGGATCATGTGAAAAAATACAGGTTCCTGAAAACGAAGGTGCTGTCAAAAATTTTGTTGAACGCCAAAAGAGCCTATTGATATGGTGCAAGGGTTAGGTCTCTATACGGAAGCCGCTGACCCCTTGCCCAAACAGACTTCTACCTGATCCAGACCTTCTTGGGTGTCGGAAAGCACAATCCAGGTATCGTCAGCCTCGATAACTGTAGAACCGTTCGGCACTACGTAGTTGCCATTGCGTTTTATCATCGCGATAATGGCATTTTAAGGAAAATCGAGTCTCACAATCTTTTTATCGACGTCATAACAGTTGGCGTTTACCTTAATTTATTTCGTTCTCGGCGAGAAAAGCGTCTGTAGGGTCAATAGGCTTGTCTTCTTCCGGCAAGGCTACGTTCAGCCATTTGGCAACGACACCCAGCGTAGTGCCTTGGATCAACACGGAGGTAACGGAAATAAAAAAAACGATATTAAAGATTATTCCCGCCTTGTCGATGCCCGCCAGAAGCGGATAGGTGGCGAACACGATTGGTAATGCTCTGCGTAGACCGACCCATGAAATATAGATACCACGCCTAAATCTCATCTTGAAAAACATCAAACTGATTAAAACCCCAACAGGCCGTGCCATCAGGATCAAGAAGAGGGAAACAAGCAGTCCGATACCCAAGAACGGCACAATACGGGAAGGAAAAACAAGCAGACCCAAGGTTAGGAACAGCACGATCTGCATCAACCAAGCAAGACCATCGTACATACGCATGATGGTCTTTTTATGTATCAGGTCTTGATTGCCCAAATAGACCGCGCAGATATAAATAGCGAGAAATCCGTTGCCCCCCACAAAATCGGTTGCGGAAAAAGTGATGAACATCAAGGCGATGACCAATACCGGCTAAAGTCCTTCAAAATCAAGCCTTATCCTGTTGATGACCAGCTTGCCCAACTTACCGAAGCCCAAGCCTGCCAAGCCCCCAACGACCATTTGTAACAGAAAAAAGGGCAGTATCGACAGCAGGCCCTGGTCTTGATGGATCACCAAGGTCAGAAAGACGATGGTAAGCACGTACGCCATGGGGTCATTACTTCCACTTTCCAGCTCTAGGGTCGGTCTCAGATTTTCTCTTAAAGCAAGACTTTTGGCACGTAGAATAGAAAATACCACTGCAGCATCGGTCGAAGATACAATGGAACCCAGCAACATACTCTCGAAAATGGTAAAGTCGGTAATTAGCCAAACAAAGGCGCCAAGCGACAAGGCCGTTAACAAAACCCCTAAGGTCGAAAGGGCAAGCCCTTCCCTAAGAATCGGTTTTACCGTATTCCAGTTGGTGTCAAACCCTCCTGAGAAAAGAATAAAGCTAAGGGAGACTACGCCGATGAACTGGGCGATCTTGGGGTCGTCAAAATAAATACTGCCGATGCCCTCGGAACCCGCAAGCATACCTATCCCCAAAAAAATCAACAAGGTCGGTACACCATATTTATAGGCCCTCTTTCCCACAATAATACTCGTGAAAAGCAGTAAGGAGCCGATCAACACAATATTTTCGATGGTTATGTTCATTCGTTTTTTATTTCACCGTTGCGCCGTTTTCCACTCCATCTCAAAATGAGATATCCGACGATCCCTGAGACGATCGACCCTAAGATTATTCCCACTTTTGAGGAATCGATCAGCATAGAATTACCGGTAAAAGCCAAGTTGGCGACGAAAATGGACATCGTAAACCCTACTCCCGCCAAGATGGCGACCCCGATAATCTGCCTAAAATTAATACCTTCGGGCAATGCCGCTATCTTCAGTTTTATCCCAAGATACGACATGAGCGTGATACCGATTCCTTTTCCTATGAACAGGGCGATGGCTATGTTGATCATCAACGGCATATCAAGTTCCATATCGGCACTGAAAACCACCCCTGCATTGGCCAAGGCGAAAATGGGCATAATGAAATAGGCGACCCAGCCATGGAGACCGTTTTCTAAACGCTGTAAAGGTGAATTGAACTTTTCCGTCAGGTCTTCGAGATCATCCATATATTGGTACTGTTCTTTGGATAAAATAGGAAGACCGTCACGTTCGGTTTCTTTAAGGCGCTGGGCGATGTTCGTCAGACTATCGGTAAAATCCTTCATATTTATCTTTTGACGAATGGGGATAGTAAAAGCCATAAGCACCCCGGCCATGGTAGGATGGATTCCGGATTTTAAAAAAAGAAACCAAACGACCACGGCAAAAGCAATAGATAAATATTTGAAATATAAACCCCTGTAGGATAGATAAAAGAGAACGGCCAAAGGTGCCATTGCATATAAAATCAATACCCAATCGATACCCGAACTATAAAACAGGGCGATTACGAGAACTGCACCCAAATCGTCGACAATGGCAAATGCGGTCAAGAATATTTTGAGGCTCAACGGCACCCGGTTTCCTAAAATCTTTAGGATGGCTAGGGTAAAAGCGATATCGGTCGCCATGGGAATGCCCCAACCATTGGTCGTTTCTGGAGATTGATTCAAAACAAGGAACAATCCGAGCGGAAATACTATTCCGCCAATGGCCGCAATCAATGGAAATGCCGCCTTCCGAAGACTGTTCAATTCGCCAATCACCAACTCTCTCTTGATTTCAAGACCTATCAAGAAGAAAAAAATGGCCATCAATCCGTCGTTGACCCATAGAATAAGGGGCTTGTTTAGCTCAAAATTCTCGGTGTCGAAACCAATGTCGTAGCTCCATAAAGCCTGATAGCTTTCACTGAATCCTGAATTGGCCCAGACCATGGCGATTACGGTGGCCCCAAAAAGGAGAATACCGCTAAAGCTTTCTATTTTTACGAACTTTTGAAAGGGGGTAAGGATTATTTTTTGTATCATACGCGTTGACTTGTCTATCTTGTTTGCACGGATTAAAACGGTATTATTCTGTAATCCGGTAAAAATAAGAAATGACCAGTTGACGGTAGCATTTAAATGAAAATAATGGATAGATTCGAATCTGTCGAGTTCAGGTTAAAGACCCGTGGCAATTGAAAAAAACAAACATCCTATTATCCCCTAATCCCAATTTTAGACTCTATCCTAATCATACTTTCCCAGGACTTCCCGCTCCCAGCCCCATTATTAGTTTAAGTGCAGCGATCACTAAGAGAAACTGTAGGGAAGAGGTCCAACTCCCCGAAAAATCAAAGATACTGCCGAAAATTATCGGGCCTGTGGCGGCGACCAAATATCCGATAGACTGTGCCATTCCGGAGAGTTCCGTGGCGGATTCCGCATCCTGGGAGCGCAGTACGATAAAGAGCAGGGCCAATCCGAACGTACCGCCCAGCACAAAACCGATTAGCGAAACCCATAAGGCGATCCATCCGGAGTCTGGCAGTAGCAGGCCGATGAGTCCAATAATCTCTACGACCATCAAAAACCAGACGATACCGCGTTGATCTCTTCTCTTTCCCGCTAAAATAGGAACGATTAAAGACCCCAAAATACCCGTTGCTTGTGAGAGGGAAAGCATCCATCCGGAAAAGGAAGCATCGTAACCACGGCTCTGTAAAATGGCCGGCAGCCAAGCCAGGATAACATAAAAAGTCATGGATTGCAGTCCCATAAACAAGGCGATTTTCCATGCCAATCGAGACTTGCCCAAACTTTTCATCGCGTCAAGATAGCTTTGGTTGGCCTTTATTTTCGTCAAGCGCGATAGCTGCGGCAACCAAACAAAAAACCCGATCAAGGCCAAAATCGACCAAACGCCGAGGGAACCCCGCCATCCCAATCCGGCATCATGGGCCAGCGGAACACTGACACCCGCGGCCAAGGAAGCCCCGACCGCCATTACGGCGGAATACAGACTGGTGATAAAACCTGAATTCGAGGAGAAATTTCGCTTGGTCAAACCGGGTAGCAATACATTACCGAACGCGATGGCGATACCGAACAAAAACGTACCGAAATATAGCGCAGGCACCCATGCTATCGACCGGATGCCTATACCGACGGCCAACAGGGCCATAGCGCCCAACAAAGTGCCGCCGATACCGAATCTTCTGGTAAACAAGGGGGCCAAAGTAGATACGACCCCGAACATCATAAGCGGTATGGTGGTCAAAATGCCCAGCAAGGTGGTTGAAAGCCCTGTGGCATCCCTGATATCCTCGATAAGCGGGCCGACACTGGCCAAGGCCGGACGCAGGTTAATGGCTATAAACAGAATGCCTACGATCAATAAGACATTCTTCGATTTTATCAAATTCTTCAGAAAATGCGGATTTTGGTTTTGAAACGTGGCATATCGGTATTGGTTGCAACAAAAAATAAACCGATGATCGCAATGACCATCGGTTTATTTTTTGTTTCTATAAAGTGCGGACTGTGAACCTTCCCAGTTTTCTTAAGTTGAGAGCCCAGGGATGGGTTCCATTTTTCCGTTCTTCAATTTTCCTAGAACAGTTACATCTTTGGTCTTTTTATATTCATCTATGGCCATTATCAATTGCTGTTTGGTTTCCCTAACAATCTTGATTCCTGATTTTTGGTTTTTATTGCGGACTTCGATATAATATCCATCGCGAAGTTCCGTCGGTTTTGTGGCAGGTCTTCCCATAATACTACTTTCTTATTTGTTCGTAATTTTTAATTAGCGATAAACATAGGCAAATTAACCTTAAAAGTTAACTAATTCAGGGTTAAGCTAAAGTTAAAGTGTCGATTTTTTTTAAAAAGCCCTGTTTGACACCTGTCAGCGTCTACCTTTCATGTATTTTTTTACGCTTTGGTTTATCAATGAAAAATCATGAAACATCCCTATTCACGGAATAACCTGCAACGGCTGCCGCAACCATTTTGAGCAAATTTTCTCAAAAATCGAGGAAGTTTCAGTAGCAGTGCTGGGTCTTGAAAAATCGGGGGATTCGCATTCAAATATTCTCAACCCTTGTTCAAAAAATTTAGCTCGATTTTTTTACGGTCAATTTTGCCTGTATCGCCCTTGGGGATGCTGTCCAGAAAGTGGAATTGGGCGGGAATCTTAAACTTCGCCAAATGGGCTTGACAATGGCTTTTTAGGTCTTGTGTGGAAAGTTCGGATTCTGTAACCAAGAAGGCGATACCGCATTCCCCCCACTTTTCGTGTGGGCCGGCGATGACTACTGCTTCCTTTATGGCCGGGTGGTGTAACAATGCCCGTTCGACTTCGGCTGGATATACGTTTTCGCCCCCGCTGATATACATGTTCTTTTTTCTATCCAAAATATAGATGAAGCCTTCGCTGTCGGTTTTTCCGATGTCGCCAGTGCGTAGCCATCGGCCCAATTTTGTATTTTGGGTCGCTTCCTCATTTTGCCAATACCCTGGCATGACCATGGGGCCACCGATCAAGATTTCGCCGGAAGCATTGGGTTCAGCTTCATTTCCATCCTCGTTTAGAATTTTTACTTCCACATAAAAGTTGGGCTTGCCAATGGAACCTTGCTTCCGTTCCGCATCGTTTTGATGCAGGGAAGTCAAGTTAGGGCCTACCTCGGTAAGTCCGTAGCCTTGACGGATGGGTACTTTTTTCTGATGGAAGGTTTCAATAAGGTCCAAGGGCATGCTCTCGCCGCCGACAATAATATAGTTCAAGCAACTGATATCCGTTGTATTGAATTCAGGTAATTCGGCCATCATTTTCAGCATGGTGGGCACGGCCATAAACAGGTCCAGTTTTTCGGCTACGATACAATTGAGCACGGCGAGGGCATCGAATTTTTTGAACATGATGATTGTTCCGCCCCGATGTAGTACGGGGGTCAAAAGTACGTTCCACCCACCGGTATGAAAAAGCGGCATGCAATTGAGCGTGACGGTATCGTTGTTGATCAAAAGACTCTGGGTGGTGTTGATGCTGTTCCAGAAAAGCATTTTATGGGTGTAGAGGGCGCCTTTGGGGTAGCCTGTTGTGCCGCTGGTATACAGGATAAATACCGGGGAGTCTTCCGTTAATTTGGGTTTGGATACGGCGGGGGCTTCCTTTCCGACAAATCCATACAACGATTCCAGATTTTCGAAAGTGGTGTCTCCTTGGAGGCCTTCCGTGGGAACACAACCATCGGTAAAGGCCAATTTACATTGCGAATCGCTCAGGAGTGACTCAATTTCCTTGGGCGCCAACCTGAAATTTATGGGGACAAGAATGATACCCGTCTTTTGGGCGACGGCAAAAAGGATCACTTGAGCCAAATGGTTTTCGGCGATAATGGCCACCCTATCACCCATGGCTATTCCATACTTTTGTTTTAGGTATAGAGAGAGGGCATTGCCTGCCGTATTTATGTCGCCATAAGATAGACTTCTGTCGGAATCCGCATCTTTTACCGCTGTTTTAGAAGGATGGTAGTCGGCCCATTTTTTAAACCAATCGAAAGAACTGAACATATTTGATTTTATAAAATAAACGCATTCGCCGCAAAAGCAAGCCCTCCGCCGGATCCGATAAAAAATAGGGTATCGCCTTCCTTTATCTTCTGTTGTTCCCACGCCTCGTGAAATGCCATGGGGATGCAGGCAGATCCGGTATAGCCGTATTGGTGCATTACGGTATGGGCCTTGTTTTTGTCCACATCCAAGATACGAAGGGTTTCCCAAATGGCATTGATATTGATCTGGGTTATGAAAAATTGGTCTACGGCTGCGATATCAAAATTCATTTTATCGGAGAGCTCAAGGGCAAGGCTGCTCCACATGTGGGGATTGAGCTCTGAAGGGAATTTTTTAATAAATTTCAGTTTATGACCGTTCTGTTGCAGGACTTCATCCGAAATGGGATTTTTGGTGCCCCCACCGTAAATTCCCATCCAATCGGCGTATTGCCCTTGTGAAATCAATTTTCCGGCTTGATGGCCTTTGTTATTTTCTTCTGTGGCGGTAAGCACCATGGCACCAGCACCGTCCGCGAAAAGGGTGACGGTTTTCTTGTCCGTTTTATCCAAATATTTGCTCATGGCGTAGGCGCCCACCACCAGAACATTGCTGACCGATCCACTACGAATATAATGCGTAGCGGTCTCCGTGGCCGTTACAAAACCCGCACAGGCAGCGTTAAGATCGAAAGTCCCTGCGTTTTTGGCCCCTATGCGATGTTGCAGCACGGCTGCGGTCGACGGGGAAACGTATTCCGGCGTATCGGTGGCTACAATGATTAAATCGATTTCTTCTGGTTTCAACTGTGCGTTTTGCAAGGCTTCCCGTGCCGCGGCATCACATAGATCAGCTGTTGATTCGTTCTCGTTGCACCATCGACGTTCGTATATGTGTACATTTTCGCGCAACCAAGTATCTACATCTTCCCCCAATAACTCGTTAAAATAGGAGTTGGGAAAGACTTGCTCGGGGACATACATCCCCGAGGAAATTATTTTTGCATTCTTCATCTGTCTGTTTTACGGTGAGGTTAGTCCAAATGAATTTTAGTTTCCAAGACATAGAGTCCACGTGTCGGCGGCGAGGCGGTAAACTCGTGCAACTCGTTATTAAACAGGTTGGTAGCTGCAAAAGAAATGGTTACCTTATCACTAACCTTATACCCAATATTTAGATCCATGGTAACGAATCCGCCCAAAGGACCGTAGTTATATGAATCTCCGCTTGGCGCATCCTCGACAATAGGAAGGCCCCTATAGGTCATCCCCGGAAGGGTCTCCGAGGCAATCTGGAAACTTGAGAAATAGTTGTATTTCTGAACCGTTCTTCCGAAAACGGAACCAAAAAAGCGTGAGCCGTTATAGTTTAATCCGAGACCGCCTTTATGTTTTGGCGCATTGACCAGGAAATCCAAGAAATTGACTTCTCCATCCTTATTAAAATCATTCTCCGTATTGTCTTCATCAAAGGAATAATCAAAATAGGAATAATTGCCGGTCATGCTCCACTGCGGCGAGAAGGAATAGGTAAGGCTAAGGTCGGCCCCGTAGGTATTTACCTCGCCGAAATTGATATAGGTGGCGACCAGACCGTTATAGATCCCGAATGCAGACTGCACCTCTTCTATCGGCGTATCGCCCCGCTCAGTGGCGACGCCGATTACGGTAACGGGGCTCAAAAAGTCTTTGTTTTTGCTATAATAGGCATTCACATCGGTGTATAGATTTTCGGCCAACGTTCCCCGATAGCCTAATTCGTAGGTACTAACTTTCTCGACATCCTGTGGGTCGACTTTAGAGCCGTCGGCCAAGGTAAAGCCCTCGGCATTTCCTAGGATAAGGCCTCCAAAAAGGTTTCCGTACAGATTCAGGATCGTCGGAGACGCGATTCCTTGCCCATAAGTCAATCGAAAGCTACCTTTTTCCAGCTCCTTTACCAATCCGAGTTTTGGTATAAAGTTGGTGCCGTAAATATCGTTGTTGTCGACACGGGCAGCGGCAAGCGCCTTGAAGCCACTACCAAAATCATAGTTTAGGTGCACGTAACCGCCGATCTGCGATAGGTCTATGGTATCATCTTCATCCTTGTCCAAAAGATAGGTGCCCAGACTGTTGGCCATATCCTTTTGGTACTGAAGGCCGGTGATCAAATCCAGTTTTTCGAAAAAAGTATTGCTGTATTGAACTTCGGCATTGAATCGTTTTGAATCATCCTTAAAAACGGCTCCGCTGGCATAGGAAAAATCGCCTGCGGCCTCTTGCGGAGTCATGCCCGCATCGATACCGCGATAGTATTGCTTGGTGCGGTCATCGATAGAATAGGTGTCGTCGGTCTTACTGGTCGTGAAATAGGTCTGTGCAAAAAAGTTCTTGGTATTGAAACGCAACTGGAATACATTGATGCGCCAATCGACAATCTGGTTTCTTCCCACGTTCGTTGGTGCAAGATAGGTGCTATTGCTATGTCCGTAAGTAGCGATAATATCGGTACCTGCCTTTGGGGTAAAATAGGCACTCGCTTCGGTCTTGAAAAATTCCACATTGTTGTCGAGCTCAAATTCTTCATAGGCCTCCTTTACGCCATCGGCACCGGGACTTCCGTCCGCCAGTTTCCGATCGATATAGACCGAATCGGCATAGATGAATTCCGTTGCCTTGGTATATTCTCCGGTAGCTTTGAAAGCCCACTTATCGTTGAATTTTTTGGCAAAACGCAACCTGCCCGAATAAAAGGCATTACCATCGCCGTTGACTCCGATATTGCCCGCTACAGTAAGGCCTTGATATTTTCGAGGATCCTTGGTAATCGTATTAATCAAGCCGTTATGGGCGTTGGGACCGTATAGCGTGGCATTCGGACCCAAGACCAGCTCGACTTGTTCAGTATCTTCCTTGATGGTCGTGGTCAAAGGCCCCATCGGAAGTCCCGTAGCAATCAGGGAAGACAATCGGTTATCGACTACCTGTAGGTTCTTGGAGTTGAAGTTAGAATTAAAGCCCCGAATGTTAAATGCCGGTGCGGCAATACCCGCCCTAAAGTAGTCGATTCCCTTTTTTCGTGCCAACAGTTCTGCGGGATTCCCTGCGTACTGCTCGATTTCACGTGCGCTTATGGTAATGACCGTTGCGGTGGAACTGGTCAGCTTTTCCGCTTTCTTTGATCCGGAATAGACCACTACCTCATCAAGGGCGCGTCCTTGGGACAATACAAAATCCAGCGTAGTGCCCTCTGATACATCCGCCTTTTTCGAGGAAGGTGAAAAACCGACATAGGAGGCCTCGATCAGAAGCTTGCCCGCCGGCACCGTAAGTTCGTAATTACCATCCATATCGGCGGTGGCACCTACGCTTATTTCAATGGCATAGACCGTTGCTCCGGATAATCCGACACCTTCTTCGTCGGTCACTTTTCCGGTGACTGTTACTTGCTGTGCGTTCATGGCGATACAACCGACAAAGAACAACACGATTACTGCTAAGTGTTTCATTTTCTTTTAATTTATTGGGTTAATTTGAGTTTATAATTAATTATTGGGTTACACGGTTGTTTAGTTACTTGTTTACAATCCCTTCCAGAATACACTCGTTCACGGCATCGCTTTGGTCCCAGAGGACAAAATGGCCGGACTCGTCGAATTGTTCCGTTTTTATCTTCGGATAATCGGTCTTTAATTTTTCCAATAGTATTTCTAAGTTTTGTTGGGGATGTAGGGTTTTATTCGGAATTAACATATCGTTCTTGCCAAAAATGACCTGTATCGGCACTTTAATATCTGCAATCTTATCGTATACTGGCTCCGCCAACATGGCATAGATGCCTCTTACGATGGTGGATACATAAATCTTGTATTTTTCAGCGTCCTCTTTTAATTTGAATCTATCCTCCAACATAAACTGGGCGTCCTCGGGAAGTTTTCCTCCAAAAAAGTTCATATTGAAATTCTGCTTGATCTGCTCATCAGTCATATTCAGGTAAAGCTGGTCGTTGACCACGGAGTGGAACCACTTCTTTTCATCATCGGTAAATTGCTCCAAGCCTGCAGGGGAAAAAAGCACTAGATTTTTCAACCACGAAGGTTGTTGGTCGGCAGCCAACTGAATCGCAATCTGCCCGCCCATTGAATGGCCTACCAAGGTTACATTGCTCAATTTTTTCAGTTGGATAAATTCGGTTATGGCCTTTGCGTAGTTGTCCATCCCGGGCTCAAAATCCCCCAGCTCTGTACCACCATATCCCGGAAGGTCAAGGGCAATTACCACCGCGTTTTTGGCCAAGGTTGGAATATTCTTTTTAAAGGCTTTGGAATTACTTCCGAGTCCGTGAATCAGGACAATAGTGTTATTTCCATCTCCGGCCTGCTGATAGTTCAGGGTAACCTTACTTTCCGGTAGGAGGATTTCCGAATTCTCGATATCTTGGCTCATAAGCGTCGAAGAGGTTAGAAAAATGATGGTCAAAAGGAAAATCTTAACTCGCATAGACCTTGGTTTTCATGGGTTTAATAAAATAGATGATAGTGCCGACCGCTGTAGAGACCATTAACGCTATGGCCGATGCTATGGCCGGATTTTTGATCGTGGCTCCTTCCATATACGGGGTCAGTTCCAAATAATAGATTCCGAAATGGGTTGCAATGGCAACTATGGAGGCCACAATCGGAACATATCGGTTCGTGGTCTTGGTGAAAATCCCGAAAAACACGGGCACGAAGGCCGCTGAGAAAAAGGCATATACGCCGTTTTGGGCAAAAATCCCCACACTTAAACTAGGGCTGACCAATTGTTGGTATGACAGTACAATGGCCGCTACGGCGACCAAAAACGTAACGCCCCAGTTGATGTGAATGGCATTGACCCCTTTTTTATATCGTCCCACAATCGGCATGATCAGGTCATTGGTCAAGGTGGTCGGGATAGCCTGGATCAGCCCTTCTAAAGTCGAAAGTCCCGCTGCAATCAATCCCAAGATGACCACAATGCCCATATAGATCGGAAAGCGGTCTACCACATACGTCGGAATGATTCCATCCATTTTTAAGAGCTCGCCACCATACATCAAATCCGGAAAGCTTAAACGGGCGTAAAATCCGGTAATCACTACTGAAAAGAAAATAACCAATAACAAAATGGAATAGATCAAAAACCGGTTAACCTGTTTGTCCTTTTTAATAAGCAATGATTTGGTCAAAATATGGGGTTGACAAACGATGGCGATACCCACAATGGCGTTACAGACGACCACTTCGAAGAAATCACGAAAAAGAGGACTCGATTCATTAAAAGTCTTTGTTAAATTGGGGTCGATTGCGTTAAGTCTCGCAAAAATGGACTCCCCACCACTGGCCAAAAAGTATTCCGCTCCCGAGCCTAATAACAATACGGCAACCACAATCATCATGACCGCCTGTAAAGAGTTAGTATAGACCATGGAGTTGGCACCCCCGGCCAACATATACGAGAAAACAACGACCACTAGAATGATAAGGATGGTTAGTTCATCTGCAGATACGGCCTTGGCGATCACTTTGGTAATCCCAACACATATTAGTACGATAAACGTTATCAACAGTGCGCTCAGCAGTCCGAAAAACAATTTCAGAAAGGAAGACCCGTAGCGTTTGCCCACCCAATCGGCAATCGTAAGCGATTTTACGTTGATACCGAACTGTCGAAAGCGTTTCATCAGCACCACCAGGGCCACAAAAATGGCTAGTGGCATGACCACCCCAAAAGCCAGATAGGCGCTGACCCCATACAATGCAATAAAACCGGGATTAATAATAAAAGTAGCCGCACTAGTTAAAGAGGCCGCCAACGACAGAGCTACAGAAAACGAAGAAAACGACTTGCTGCCCAAGGCATAGGTCTCGATACTTTCATCCTTTGACCTTGACTTTATGACCAAATAGAACAATACACCCACGAAAACAACCAGGGAGATAAGCGTCAGTATCGGGTAATATTCGTTCATAAGGGATAAATGGATTTTTTGGATTCAATCCGTTGGATATGTTGACCAATATAAAAACAAAGAAATCTATTCCGCATATTCCGATTTCAATTTTATGATATGGACTTTTTTACATCTCGCCGTGGAACATGGTGAGAATCATCCGCTTTTACCCACTAAAAGGGTGTTTTTATTACTTCAATCGAAAAAGGAGGATTGTTTCATCATTTATCCGGATGTTTTCAAAGGCCGATATAACTTTTGTCCATATGACATTAAATATTTATATCTTATTAATTATCAACTTTCTACGAAAATTTATTACAGAAATATATAAAAGTCCATAGCAACAACTTAATTTTTATTAATTTAACCGGAAAATTATATCAATAGCTTTGACCTAAAATAGAAACGATGCATAGATTAAAGGACAAAGTAGCCGTAATTACCGGCGGAGCAAACGGAATAGGAAAAATAACCGTAAACAAATTTTTGGACGAAGGTGCTAAGGTCATCTGTTGGGATATCAATGTGGATGCAGGAGAAAGGTTGCTGGAAGAAAATGCAGGGAAATCCTTAAAATTTCAAAAAGTCAATACCGTAAACAAAGCCGAAGTCGACCAAGCGGTAAGCGACATTATTGATACTTACGGAGGTATTGACATTTTAATCAACAACGCCGGAATAACCCGTGATGCTACACTAAAGAAAATGACTTCGGAACAATGGCAATCTGTTTTAGATGTGAACCTAACCGGGGTTTTTAACTGTACCCAATCCATATCCGGACACATGGTCGAAAAAGGAAGCGGAAAAATCGTCAACGCTTCTTCGGTCGTCGGACTTTACGGCAATTTCGGACAGAGTAATTATGTAGCCACCAAAGCAGGCGTTATCGGCCTTACCAAGGTTTGGGCCAGGGAACTGGGAAGAAAGGGCATCAACGTAAACGCCGTTGCCCCCGGATTTATCGCTACCGAAATGGTAGACACCATTCCCGAAAAAGTAATTGCCGATCTCGAATCAAAAACGCCATTGGGCCGTTTGGGAAAACCCGAAGACATCGCCAACGCCTATGTCTTTTTGGCATCCGAGGAAGCGAGTTTTATTAATGGTACAACCTTGAGTGTCGATGGTGGTCTGGTTATGTAAAAGAATAGTTTGAAACTAAAAAAGTTTACGGAATTTACCGATTCACTGCTGCCGCATGAGGCGTTGCTATTGGAAGGTTCTGCCCAGTTTCAAGATCTTGACCGGTCCGCTATTTTCGAAACCGTCAAATACAATGCACTATCCAAGGATAAAAAAAAGGAATTCGACCCCGGCATAGACAAGCGCAAATATTCGCATCTGATGAACTGGATGCAGGCGCGGTTGGACGAACATTGTACCGACAACTACTACAAACGCCTTAACTATTTCGACAACAAGATCAAGACCGACGCCATATCCTCGGACGAAGAAAAGGAATTGCTCAAACTTATTAAAAATTACGTTCCGCACCACTTTCACTTTATCCGGTTTTATGAAGTGGTTAAAAATTACCTGAATTTTTTATTGGTACGGGTACGATTGAACGATTATGAGCTGATCAACAGGTTCGTACATAATTATCACGACGACTATATCCGCAATAAGGATATCAGCAACCGGATGACCCAAGCCACCTCCGATATCGTTACCGATTACCACAGTACACAACTTTCACAAAACTCGCTCAAATGGTCGCCTTGGCTAAAACGCTTGTTCGAGGAAACCGAAATAGACGGTTCCAACCGGTATCAGGCCTTGATCTTGTTATCTTATCTTGCCCTGCTCAAGAACGATCTTTTACAGGCGACTATCGCTTGTTATGATGCGTTGGAGAATCGGTTGATAGACGGTTCGTATTATTCCAGAAAGCTATTGCTCAACTTTTACGGCAATCGGCAGCTGATTTTTATGAAACTTCTTAAATATGACCAAGCCCTCTATTATGGGCGTCTGTCGATTACGGAGCAGGGGCACGACTACGTCATGTACCTCAACAATTACTGCTTCAACCTTCTAAAGCTCGGGCGGCCCAAAGAAGCATTACAATTACTCAAGGGAGCTCTGCCCTTCGCCCGGCAGATGTCGAACAAATACAATAAATCGCTCTTTATCTCCTCTCTGATAAAGTGCTACAACGACAACGGAGAATATAAAAATGCCAGACAATATGCCGAAAACCAGCTCGCCCTGAACGAAAAGGACATCTTGGAACATAATTGGAACAAGTTTTTTAGAACCTATTTAGAAACGTTGCTCCATTTACGCGATTACCGGCAGGCCAAAAGAACCATCAAACGTTACGGACTCTTGGACAGGGAAAACACTCTTTTGAAAACCTATTCGGGCTTTCCATATTTTAAATGGTTCATGGCTTTCGTCGATTTTAAGGAAGGGAATACGAGCGGCATTCAATTCAGAAAGCTGATCCTACGCGAAAGGGAGCGGTTGGCCCTTATTCATAATGCCGAACCTTCTGAAAGTGTTATGCTACTGTTGGCGGATGCTTTGAGGGTATTATGAAACGTTGCCGGTGAATTTTGACCCGTTTCGGGTAGCCGAAGACTATCTATTATTCCCTGGTAAACGAGAATGGCAAAATATATTCTTGTCCGTTTTCTTTAATAACTACATGGCCATCACCTAAGCGGGTCCAGATTTTAGCATATTCTTCATCGGAAAGCTTGCCCGTCAAAATTGACGTGGGATAAAATATATAATTCCCTATTACGATATCCCCGTTGTCAGCCACTATCTTAGTAATATTGGCATCGTAACTATTTGCATTGAACTTGATCAAGATCTGTTTTCCAAAGGTGGCATTCGTCTCAGCATATATCTTAGCTTCGGTTAC
>RCMY010000377.1_pt1 | contig 41786 bp, 36 predicted proteins | sample 2041341 | NCBI WGS metagenome assembly RCMY01 (sample SAMN09708234, study PRJNA481090) | Marine sediment metagenome, whole genome shotgun sequencing project. | reverse complement strand
TCCCGTCTAGCGCACCGTGTCTGCATCTCTGCGTCTCCGGTAGGGGGGTTCTAAGGTTTGTTCCAAATACCCGCAACCCCTTTTTTCGGTTAATTCCACTTTTTCTTATAGCCATGATTTTTTAATTAAAAACAGCGGCTTGATTGGCAAATGATGCGCGAACCTAAGCTGTTTGTGCACGATTATTGCTCTTACCATGGGTAACCATTGAAGCTCTCTTGAGCTCGACCAGACTTATCCACAGGATCAGTTAAGTCCCGAAAGATTAACGGGACTGTTTGCGCCACCATTTCGGAAAGGATTCCAGTGAATCGGTTTGGATTTGCCCAGAATGTTCAGAATTAAATCAGATGGTCTGCCGTCTACGGCGTTTAGGCAGGCGCAGTGCCAGCAAACCCAGAATCACAGCCATGTAGATCAACGGCTCTAGCTGAAATCCTTTGACGAGCCAGACAAAGTGCACGCCCCCCAAGATTACAGCCAGATAAGTCAGCTTGTGTAGAGTACGCCATTTCGGCCCGAGCTTGCGAACCGAATAGTTGTTTGATGTCGCCGCCAGCGGCGCCAGACACAAGAAGCCTGCCATTCCGATGGTGACATAGGGGCGCTTTAAAATATCTGCCCAGATCTGGCTAAGGATACCAACATCCAAAACCAACCAGACCAACAGATGCAAAGATACATATATAAAGGCCAGCAGTCCCAGGCAGCGCCGGAACTTGATCAGGTTCAAACCTGCATGCCTGCGCAAGGGTGTAATGGTCAAACCAAGGATAAGCAGTTTCAGGGCGATCTGGCCTAACTCGTGTTCAAGCGCCTTGATCGGCTCCACACCCAAACCACCAGTCTGAGCCAAATACAGCAGCCACGGCACGGGCAAAAGGCACAGTATATAGACCAGCCATGTCGGCACTTTGCGGGTAAACCCGTTCACGCGATCCACGATATGCTCCACGGTACCGGCCCTGCCCTAAATATCTTTGGCCAAATCCATACCGGTATATAGTGCCGCGACATCGTCCTCGTAGCCGTTGAACATCTCGGTGGGGATCCGTTTGGAAAATAGCCCGCCACCAATCGCACGCTCGGACGCTTGCGACCAACGCGGGTGGTCCACGGTTGGGTTCACATTACTATAAAACCCGTATTCGCGCGCATTGGCCTTGTTCCAGCTGGTGGCCGGCTGTGTATCCGTCAACGTAATCTTCACCACGGACTTGATTGACTTATATCCATACTTCCAAGGGACGACCAAACGCAGGGGCGCACCGTTCTGCTTAAGAATGTCTTTACCGTAAACGCCAGTGGCCATGATGGTCAGCGGGTGCATCGCCTCGTCCAGCCGCAAACCTTCGACATAGGGCCAATCCAGAACAGGATAGGCGACGCCAGGCATCTCTTCTGGCCGCAATGCGGTTTCGAATGCCACATATTTCGCGCCCGATTGCACACCGGCCATATTCAACAGATCGGCCAACTCGAAACCATTCCACGGCACGATCATCGACCATGCCTCGACACAGCGGAATTTATACAACCGCTCTTCGATGGTCATCGCCTTGATGATGTCTTCAAATGCATAGGCACCGGGTTTGTCGACCATGCCGTCGATTTCGACCGTCCACGGGTCGATCGTCAACGCCTCAGCATACTTCGCCGGATCGTCCTTACCCGTCCCGAATTCATAGTAGTTATTGTAGGATGTGATTTCCTCGTATGTGTTCGGCTCTAGCCCTTCGGGGGCTGCGCTTGCACTGCTACTAATGCCTGCCAAACCAATCCCGGCCAACGCACCGCCCGTGATCTGCCGGCGGTTCATGAACATACCCTCCGACGTGACGTCTTTATCCTTGAGCGAATTGATCCAGCGGTTGGCCATTTGGGTACTCCTTACATCTATATATAGAGTAGATAGTGTGAGGTTCAGGATCGACCAAACAGTAAGCCCCTACATTTCAGCAATCACACCGCATTGTCAGAAAACTGCAAAAGGGCCGCAGCAAATGCTACGGCCCTCTCTACTCACTCTATATATAGTGACGCTTAGTGAACGGTCGCGTCATCCGGCTTGGGCCGGTTGCTGGCCGCCACCCGATCGCCAATGATCAAACCTTCACTGCCAGCGGACACAGGGATTAAATCACCATCAGACACATCCCCGGCTAGGATCATCTCGGCAAGCGGATCCTGAAGCGCGCGTTGAATGACCCGTTTCAAAGGCCGTGCGCCGAACACCGGATCATAACCTTCATCCGCGAGCCACTGCTTGGCATCGGCGTCCAGTTCAAGCCCGATCTTGCGACCTGCAAGACGCTTGAGCAAGCGGCTGATCTGGATATCGACGATCCCGTTCATGTCATCGCGTGCCAAACGGTCAAAGATGATCGTTTCATCGAGACGGTTCAGGAACTCGGGCCGGAAGTGCCCGCGCACTGCATCCATCACATCGCGTTTGGCCTGATCCATATCCCCGCCTTCCGGCAGTTGGCTCAGCGCTTGAGCCCCAAGGTTGCTGGTTAGCACGATCAGCGTCTGCTTGAAGTCGACGGTTCGGCCCTGACCATCGGTCAGAATACCATCGTCCAGTACCTGCAGCAGCACGTTGAATACATCCGGGTGCGCTTTTTCGACCTCGTCGAACAGCACGACCTGATAGGGCCTGCGCCGCACGGCTTCGGTCAGCACACCGCCCTCGTCATACCCGACATAGCCCGGAGGGGCACCGATCAGGCGCGACACGGCGTGTTTCTCCATAAATTCACTCATGTCGATCCGCACCATTGCGTGCTCATCGTCGAACAGGAACTCGGCTACAGCCTTGGTCAGCTCGGTTTTACCCACGCCGGTTGGTCCAAGGAACAAGAAGCTGCCCAAGGGCCGCGCCTCGTCATTCAAACCAGCCCGCGCACGGCGCACCGCATTCGCGACGGCTTTGACTGCTTGGTTCTGACCGATCACACGGTTGTGCAACTGATCTTCCATCCGCAGCAGCTTGTCACGCTCGCCTTCCAGCATTCGACCGGCAGGAATACCTGTCCAGCGCTCAACCACGCCTGCGATCTGGTCAGGGCGCACGGCCTCTTCCACCATCACATCGGTTTCGCTTTCCTCGGCTTCGCCCAGTTGACGCTCCAACTGCGGGATCACACCATAGGAAAGCTCTCCGGCCTTGGCCAGATTGCCTTCGCGCTTGGCGATGTCCAACTCGGCCCGCGCACGGTCCAGCTTTTCCTTCAGCTCGCGCGCGCCCTCAAGACGGTCACGTTCACCCTGCCATTGCGCTGTCATGGCGTCAGCCTTCTCCTGAAGATCCCCCAGCTCTTTCTCAAGCTTTTCAAGCCGGTCCTTGCTGGCGGTGTCATCTTCTTTCTTCAAAGCCTCAGCTTCGATCTGCAGTTGCATGATCTGGCGATCCAGCGCGTCCAGCTCTTCGGGCTTGCTGTCGACCTGCATCCGCAACCGGCTGGCGGCTTCGTCCATCAGGTCAATCGCTTTGTCGGGCAGAAAACGATCGGTAATATAGCGATGTGAAAGCGTTGCCGCAGCCACAAGCGCCGAGTCGCTGATCCGCACGCCGTGGTGCAGTTCGTACTTCTCTTTAATGCCCCGCAAGATCGAGATCGTGTCCTCGACCGTAGGCTCCTCTACCAAAACGGGTTGAAAACGCCGGGCAAGTGCCGCATCTTTTTCGACATATTTACGATATTCATTAAGCGTGGTGGCACCGATACAGTGAAGCTCCCCGCGTGCAAGCGCTGGCTTGATCAGGTTGGCAGCGTCCATCGCGCCCTCACCTTTGCCTGCACCCACAAGCGTGTGCATCTCGTCGATAAACAAAATCACTTCGCCAGCGGCCTCGGTTACCTCGGTCAGAACAGCCTTTAGGCGCTCTTCGAATTCACCACGATATTTTGCGCCCGCAATCAGCGCACCCATATCCAACGCCAACAAACGCTTGTTGCGCAAGCTTTCAGGCACGTCGCCATCCACAATCCGCAAGGCCAAGCCTTCGGCGATTGCCGTTTTACCGACACCCGGCTCACCGATCAAAACAGGGTTGTTCTTTGTACGACGGCTCAACACCTGCATGGCGCGGCGAATTTCCTCGTCCCGGCCAATAATAGGGTCAATTTTACCTGCACGGGCACGTTCTGTCAGATCAAGGCTGTATTTCTTAAGCGCATCATAACCCTCTTCAGCACTTGCTGTGTCTGCTGTCCGCCCTTTGCGCACGTCATTGATGGCTGCGTTCAGCCCTTGGGCTGTCACCTTTCCATTGTCCAACGCATCCTTTGCGCCAGATTTGACCATACAAAGCGCCATCAGAACACGTTCAACCGGCACAAAGCTATCGCCGGCTTTTTTTGCCAGCTCTTCTGCCTCGGCCAGAATTTTTGCTGTCGTGTTATCCAGATAGACCTGCGCCGCATCACCAGTCACTTTCGGCAATTTGCCCAGGGACAACGTTAACGCCTCGACAACTCTGGCCGGATTCCCGCCAGAGGCCGTAATCAGATTGCTCGCAAGCCCCTGATCGTCGTCCATCAATGCTTTTAACAAATGCTCAGGCGTCAGCCGCTGGTGGCTCTCGCGTGTTGCGATTGTCTGCGCTGCTTGAATAAAGCCGCGCGATCTTTCCGTGAACTTGCTCAAGTCCATGGCTGTCTCCTTTTCAGTTAAGCGCCCGGTTGCTCTGACGCCTGACTAGCAGCACGCCGATGTGTGGGCCTTGACCTAAATCAAAGGCTTAACCCCTGGGGTTTCAAGAGGAGGGCATCACAAAATTTTAGACAGCAATAGTTCTGTTAAGCCGCCCCCTCAGACAATTCAGAGTCTAAAAACAAAACATAGAAGTCGTTGGAATCGCTTGACTAAAAAGGTGTTTCGCAAAAATCCGCTTATGGCAAGAGAAAAGTATCAACGTCACAATTGACTGTTTTCAATCATAAATTTATATTTATCCACAGTGTAGTTAAGATAAATGGAACTTTTTAGTCACAGTGGCGTTCCTACTTTGAAGCGGCAAGACACAACCGCTTAGTAATGATGACAGAGTTTCAGTAGTAACGAGGTACGACAGATGCAGACGCGCCCAATTCAAATGAACGATGTAATCTATAACGCCGCCGAGCAATGCTTCGAAGCGCTGGTAACCATCCATGATGGTGAATGTTCTCGCAAATATGCCTGTTCGATAACGGCTCCGATTTCGACATCTTTCGCAGACGCAGCGGCTGGTCTGCGAAAGCAAGCTGAGCGCCGGCATGCCTCCCGTGGCGGCATTTATAGCGAATGGCAGCTTCAGCCCGCTACGCCCCGCGCCGGTCGCCAGAGGTTTGACGCCAAAGCATGGCTTGCACATGTCGTAACCCTGCCCGGTATACGCGCCGCCTAATATTATTTGAATTGCGGAACTGCCTATGTACCCGCCCCGGTACATACTCCGCATTGCCAGAGACATTTGCCTGCCTGCGCAGTCTCTGACCACTTAACCCGGAAAACGCCTGCTGCGTTTTCCGGGTCTTTTTCATTCCAATGGACACCGACCGGCTGACACCGTAAAGCACACCCGCTTGCCATTGCCCCAACACGCGGAGTGTCCCCATGTCTGATGATCGCCTAATCGTTGCCCTTGATGTCCCTCATGCCGTTGCAGGAATGGAGCTTGCCCTAAAACTGGGCGATAGCGTTGGGTTTTACAAAATCGGCTTGGGAATGCTGACAGGTGGCGGCCTTGGCCTTGCCAATGAATTGATCCAGGAACACGGCAAACGCATCTTTCTGGATATGAAACTGTTCGATATCGGTGCCACAGTCGAAGCTGCCGTGCGCGGCTTGGCCCAATTCGATCTGGATTTTCTGACGGTCCACGGCGACCCCCATGTTGTTCGCGCCGCAATGGAGGGCGCTGCAGGATCACGCACCAAGATCCTTGCCGTCACGATCCTGACCTCACTGGACCGCGCCGACCTTGATGCCGCCCTGATCCAGCAAGGCGATATTCCAGATCTGGTCGCCACTCGCGCAGGCCGCGCCTTTGATGCCGGTGCTGATGGCGTGATCGCATCCCCCCAAGAAGCGGCGCTGATCCGCGCCCTGCCCGAGGCTGCAGGCCGGCTGATTGTCACCCCCGGCGTGCGCCCCCTAGGGGCCGCATTGGGCGACCAAAAGCGCGTGGCCACCCCACATCAGGCAATCAAAGACGGTGCCGATCACATCGTTGTGGGCCGCCCTATCTGGCAAGCCAAAGACCCAGGCGCGGCCGCACGCGCGGTACTGTCTGAACTTCCCTAAGCCAGTCGCGAAAACGTTTAGACTGTGTTAATTCTGTAACAGAACATGTTTTACTGTCGCGAAACGGGAATTTCACCTTTGTAGAAACAGATTTGTATGGCAACCTTACTTTGGTGATACTCCCCGACGAACTGGTTCTTCCTGAAGTTCGTCACCTCCCCCCGCTACGTTGCGGGGGGCTCTTTTTTGTCCACACTCCCTCTCGATATACAGTTTTAGGCGGTCTTGAAACTTAGGTACTGCATTTTTGTGGGTGATGTAGCCGTCGTCGCTCATCATGCTCCACCGCTGCCCTTCGTCACCGAAAACAATTGCCTCGGCTGTGGCTGCCGGCAGGTGCCCCACGAAAAACCAGTTCGTTTCTCGGCTTTGCACGAACGCTCGCTGCCAGACAATCGCGGCTTTTGGCAGCACGATGCCCAACTCTTCAAAACACTCGCGCTGAACACACTCAAATGGGTCTTCGCCGCCTTCACGACCGCCGCCGGGCAAATCCCAGCAGCCGGGAAATGGCAGACCTTGATGCTCATCCCGCAAGATCACAACCAACTGTTCGCCCAGATACAGGGCGATTTTTGCCCCGCCAAATGCCATGTTCAAGCGCTCTCTCCTGCGTTATCTTGCTTGGATCACAATTAGGTTCAAATTGGTATTATGCCCGCTCTTTGCCGCGATTGCCTGGCCCAAATTACACCCGCGCGCCGATGCCCGGCCTGCGGCAGCCCCCGCGTGACATCGCACCCGGAATTATTTGACCTGTCTATCGCGCATATGGATTGCGATGCATTCTATGCGTCGGTCGAGAAACGCGACAACCCTGCGCTGAACGGCAAGCCCGTCATCATTGGCGGCGGGCGGCGTGGCGTGGTGTCAACCGCCTGCTATATCGCACGCATCAAAGGGGTGCGGTCGGCCATGCCTATGTTTCAGGCGCTCAAGCTGTGCCCCGAGGCAGTTGTTATCAAGCCGCGCATGGATGCTTATGTCGAAGCCTCGCGGGCCATTCGCGCCATGATGGAAGAGATGACCCCCGCCATCCAACCCCTGTCACTAGACGAAGCATTTCTGGACATGACCGGCACAACCAAACTGCACGGTGCCCCGCCCGCCGTTATGCTGGCAAGGCTGGTACGACGGATGAAAACCGAACTTGGCCTGACCGGATCCATTGGCCTTTCACACAACAAATTCCTCGCCAAAGTCGCATCAGATCTGGACAAACCGCACGGTTTTTCGGTCATCGGCCAAGCCGAAACGATGACATTTTTAAAGGACAAACCCGTCAGCATGATCTGGGGTGTCGGTGCCGCCACGCTCGCTTCCCTGAACAAAGCGGGAATTCAAACCTTCTCGGACCTGTTGCGGTGGGAACAAACCGATCTGATCGCCCGCTTTGGAGGCATGGGGGATCGTCTGTGGCATCTTGCACGGGGTCAGGACAAGCGTCGTGTGTCTGCGCATGAACCCATGAAGTCGATCAGCAACGAAACAACTTTTAACGACGACACGTCAGACCTCGACCTGCTGGATGGGCATCTATGGCGGATGGCGCAAAAAGTGGCTGATCGCGCCAAGGCCAAGAACCTTGCGGGACGTGTTGTTGTCCTCAAACTCAAACGCGCCGACTTCTCGCTGATTACACGGCGTGTGTCGCTGTATGACCCGACACAGTTGGCCGACCGCATTTATCGCACAGCGCGTGGGCTGTTTGATCAACTAAATGATCCTGGCCCCTATCGTCTATTGGGTTGCGGCATTTCTGACCTAAGCGATGCAGACGGTGCCGATCTGTCCGGTGACCTGCTGGACCCCGATGCCGGCCGACGCGGCAAAGCGGAACGCGCGACAGATGCGATTCGCAACCGGTTTGGCGACAAGGCCATCGTCAAAGGTCGCGCACTGCGCTGACTACTCTGCCGCTAGGGGCACGCGCCCTTGGCCGATTTGTGCGATTTCAGCAACAACGGACTGCAGCGCCTTTTGCACGTCCTCGAAATTGCCATTCGGGCGCACCAGAGCTTCGTTCATATACAGCGACCGATCCATTTCGATTTGCACCGCATGCTGCCCCCGTGCCGGGCGTCCATAGGCCTGCGTAATATAAGCCCCGGCAAATGGCGCGTTACGCGCCACGTTGAAGCCCGCGTTCGTAAATGCTGCCTCGATCCGGTCAACCACATCACCGCTGGCTGCGGCACCAAACCGGTCGCCCAACACTACGTCAGGGCGTTTCACGCCTTGCAGGGCCACGCCGTCCATTGCCTCGTGCGGCATCGAATGGCAGTCGACCAGTACGGTCTGACCGTGGCGCCGATGCGCAGCGTCCAGCAACCGTTGCAGCATCGCGTGATAGGGACGCCAATAGGTATCGATACGTTTTTCGGCCTCTTCCAAGGTGATTTTATCGCGGTAAATGGCGCGGCCATTTGCAACGACCCGCGGAATCACCCCAAGACCAGACGCCACACGCGGGTTATGCCCCTGCCTCCGCACCCCTTCGATCAATGCGGGGTCCAGCTCCTCGCAGGCGCGATTCATATCAATATAGGCCCGCGGTGCCCCCGCCATAAGGAACGGTGCACCATATTGCGGGGCCACATTGAACAGTAAATCTACGAAAGCGTCCTCGGAAGAGCGGATCGTATGATCGTCCAGAACAGTGGAACGCAGGAAGGAAAAGCTGTAATTACGCCCCGAATGGGGGGACGCAAACACCATACAAGACTGGTTCCGATCCGGGTGAATGACTTCGTAAGCGACATGTGGCATTGAGGCACCTTTCAAAAACTATACTAGCGCATGTTCTTACAAAGCCAAAACCCCTTGATCATACCTGCGACTCTATTTATAGCCCCCCTATCGGCGCGGAAAATTCGCGCCCCGTTTTTGTTTGGGGCGTCGGTTTTCGTGTTACATAGGGGGTGATTAGCTCAGCGGTAGAGCACTTCGTTGACATCGAAGGGGTCACTGGTTCGATCCCAGTATCGCCCACCACCTAATTCATTGGCCTCGCAATCGCGGGGCTGCCCGCAACCCGGCGCTGGCCCGCGCCACGACACAGGAGAACGACCATGAAGGTTCGCAATTCGCTCCGCTCGCTCAAGAACCGGCACCGTGACTGCCGCGTTGTGCGTCGCAAAGGCCGCGTTTACGTAATCAACAAAACGCAGCGCCGGTTCAAAGCCCGCCAGGGTTAAGAACTGCTCGCATACATTTAGAAAAGGCCGCTCCCTCGGGGGCGGCTTTTTTTGTTTGTGGTCAGAAAGTTTAGAAAGTGGTCATTGCTGACCTTGACCAACATCAATGATATGATCCCGTAAAAGAAGGATCGTGAGCAATGGCCGTAAAGCGTATCGTGTCAAATATCGCCGTTGATGCAATAGAAAGCGTCCGGGATTTCTATTCCGAGCTGTTTGATCTTAAAGTTGTGATGGATCACGGATGGATCGCAACTCTTGCGTCAGGCGAAACGGCCCGAACTCAGCTAAGTTTAGCAACCGAAGGCGGCTCAGGGACGCCAGTACCTGATCTATCGATCGAGGTGGATGACGTCGACGACACCTATAAACGGGCAATGCAGCTTGGCCATAAAATCGAGTATGAGCTAACAGACGAACCTTGGGGTGTACGACGCTTCTATTTACGCGACCCTGCTGGAAAATTGCTGAACGTCCTCGCCCACATCGCGTAATAGCTGAGTTTACTGGGCTCAAAATCACCATTCCACCTGCTTCCCAACCTCGTACCCTTGCGCTCCCCCTCACACACCCTAGGTTCTGGATCAGACATAAATGACTGTACCGAAAGGGATCTCAATGACCGATCTGCCCGACTACACCCCCCCGAAAGTCTGGGAATGGGAAAAAGGCAACGGCGGTAAATTCGCCAATATCAACCGTCCTGTCGCGGGCCCGACGTCCGAAAAAGAGCTTCCGGTGGGCAAGCACCCGATCCAGCTGTATTCGCTGGCGACACCCAACGGCGTCAAAGTCACTGTTTTGCTTGAGGAACTTTTGGCCGCAGGTCACGAGGGTGCGGAATATGATGCGTGGCTGATCAACATCGGTGAGGGCGAGCAATTCGGGTCTGGCTTTGTTGACGTGAACCCTAACTCTAAAATCCCAGCAATGATGGATTATTCGGGCGATAAACCACAGCGCATTTTCGAATCTGGTTCCATGATGCTGCATTTGGCGGAAAAGTTTGACGCGTTCCTGCCCAAAGATCCAAGTCTACGCACCGAATGCATGTCATGGCTGTTCTGGCAGATGGGCAGCGCGCCATATTTGGGCGGCGGCTTCGGACATTTCTATGCGTATGCACCCGTCAAAATCAAATATTGCATTGACCGCTTCGCGATGGAAACCAAGCGCCAGCTTGATGTTCTGGACCGCCACCTTGCCGATAATGAATATATGGCTGGCGAATATTCCATCGCAGATATGGCGATTTGGGCGTGGTATGGCCAGTTGGTACTGGGCCGTCTGTACGAAGCGGCCGAGTTCCTTGAGGTTGCGTCCTACAAGAACGTCATGAGATGGGCACAATCCATCGACGCGCGCCCTGCTGTTACACGCGGCCGCATGGTCAACCGCCCGTTTGGCGAACCCGAAATGCAACTGCATGAGCGCCATGATGCGAGCGATTTCGAAACCAAGACCCAAGACAAGATCGGGTCCTAACCCTGAACAATTGCGTTTTGCCGCTGCAAATGCGGCAAAACGCTTATCAAACTATTTTAGTCAAGAATACCTTGAAAGACCTGCGGGAATCTGTTTCTTACTAAAATAGTAAGTTTTATAAAACAGATGGACGTTTTTATGACCCTGACCAAACCTGCCCTCGCTGCCGTGCTTATGGCCTCAGTTGCCTTGCCCGCTTTTGCCGAGGGGCAACTGAACATATATTCTTCGCGTCACTACGACACGGATGAAAAACTGTATTCCGACTTTACCGACCAAACCGGTATCACGATCAACCGGATCGAAGGCAAAGCCGACGAACTGCTGGCCCGTATGCAGGCAGAAGGGGCGAACTCCCCCGCCGACGTCTTGATTACAGTCGATACGAGCCGCCTGAGCCGCGCCAAAAACATGGAGCTTTTGCAGCCTGTGGAAAGCGCAATTCTTGAAGAACGCATCCCCGCCAATCTGCAAGACAACGACAATGACTGGTTCGGCTTTTCTCAGCGCTCTCGCATCATCTTTTATGCCAAGGATACGGTTGATACCCCGCCTATGACCTATCTTGATCTGGCCGACCCAGCCTACAAGGGCAAGATCTGTATCCGGTCGTCTTCCAACGAATACAACCAAACCTTGCTGGCTGCGATGGTCACCCATTACGGCGAAGAAAAGGCCACCGCTTGGGCCCAAGGCGTTGTCGACAACATGGCCCGCGCACCACAGGGCGGTGACACCGACCAGCTACGTGGCCTTGTGTCTGGCGAATGTGAAATCGCGGTATCCAACACCTACTACTTTGCCCGCGCCCTGCGCACCGATGTTGACGGTGTAAGTGCCGAGATTGATAAGATTGGTTGGGTCTGGCCAGATCAAGAAGATATCGGCGCGCATATGAACCTGTCCGGTGCCGGTGTTGCCGCCAACGCGCCCAACCGCGACAATGCGGTAAAGTTTCTCGAATACCTGTCCTCTGACAGCGCACAGGTCTATTTTTCGGCGGGGAATGACGAATTTCCGGCGGTTAAAGGTGTCGAGTTGGCTGAATCGGTCGCCAAGCTGGGCGCGTTCAAAGCGGATGATGTGAACCTGTCCGACGTGGCAGAAAACATCCCGACGGCGCAAAAGATCTTTGACGCGGTGGGCTGGGAATAACTTCCGCCCCACGCCTGATTGAACACAAGGCCGCATTGACATCACGTCGATGCGGTCTTTTCCTTTTCGAACGTTGGTATCCGACCCACAAGAGGCTTGGCACCTGTCGCAGTCTTAGCGTTGCCGCCCCACCTGCCGGCAGATCAGGATCACCGGTAGAAGGCCCATCGCAACAATCACCAGCGATGGAACCGCTGCGCCATCCAGACGTTCATCACTGGCCAAGCGGTACGCCTGTACCGCTAGTGTGTCATAATTAAAGGGGCGCATGATGAGTGTCGCGGGTAATTCTTTCATCACATCGACAAACACGATCAACAGCGCCGTCAACAGGCTGGGCGACAAGATTGGCAGATGCACTCGGCGCAGGGTGCCAACGGGGGTTTCCCCCAAGGAACGTGCTGCCGAATCCATATTGGCATGCACCATTGCCTGACCGCCTTCATAGGCCCCCAACGCAGCTGCCAAAAAACGAACCATATAGGCCGCAACCAGCAGCCAGATTGACCCCGTAAGCAGCAACCCCGTCGAGATATCAAAGGTGCTGCGCATCCATGCGTCGAGCGTGTTGTCAAAGGCCGCAAAAGGCACCAACAAGCCCACAGCGATCACACCGCCCGGCACCGCATAGCCCAGCCGCGCCACATATGCCGCCCCGTTAGACAGCTTGCCCGGACGCAGCCGCTGAAAGAACCCGACGCATACTGCCGCCGCAACGGTGATCACTGCAGCGATCCCCGCCAGCGTGGCCGAGTTGCGGATGAAGCCAAGATAACGGGGGCTCAAAAGATCCTGCTCAGACCCGATGCCCATAGAAAATAGGATCACGACCGGCAGTACCGCTCCCAATAGCACAGGCACTCCACAGGCAATCAACGCCACGGCGGCACGCCACCCGCTTAATTGCAGCGGCGGCATCGCCACGGCCCGGCGGGACGGATCGTGATATTTTGCCTTTCCGCGCTGGATCCGCTCGAGCATCGCGAGCAGCAGTGCAAAACTAAGCAAACAAAGTGCCAGCTGCGCAGCGCCCGCGCGGTCGAACAAGGAAAACCAGCTGGTGTAGATGCCGGTGGCAAAGGTCTGGACCCCGAAATAGGCAACAGTGCCGAAATCCGCGATCGTCTCCATCACGGCAAGCAGGACGCCGCCTGCGATGGCAGGACGCGCAAGTGGCAGACTTACCTTGTAGAACGCCACCCACGCACTGCTGCCCAAGGCGCGCGCCGCAAGGAATGTTGTGGCTGATTGCTGCAGGAATGCGGCACGGGCCAGAAGGTAAACATAAGGATACAGCACAAGGATTAGCATCATCGCCGCACCGGCCAGCGATCTGATCTCGGGGAACCAATAATCGCGCGGTCCCCAGCCGGTGACGTCGCGTAGTATTGTTTGCACGATGCCAGGATGATCAAGGACATGTGTATAGGCGTAGGCCAACACATAGGCGGGAAAGGCCAGCGGCAAGACCAACGCGATCTCGAAAATCTTTGCCCCCGGAAAGCGGGTCATCGTAACCAGCCACGCAGCCCCCACGCCCAACGCAAAGGTTCCGGCGGCCACGATAACGACCAACAGCAAGGTCGTGCCCACATAACCCAGCAAAACCGTGTCAATCAGATGGCGCACCGTATCTGTGCCGCCCACAAGAGCAGCCAGCATCACCGCCAGCATCGGCAAGGCGCAGGCTGCAGCAATTGCGACCGCAACAATAGCCAATACCCGCAACCCATCACGAGGGGCTTTGACGGCTATTTCATCAGGATTTATCTGGCGCAGAGTCATAAATTCGGTTTCGACTATTTTAGTCGGGAATACCAGCGGGGTGCGCAAAATTATCGCGGCACGTGGTGCGACGTGGTGCCACCTTCGGCGAGAGCATTTCAAAGCCAGTGAAGCAGGGGCGCGTTAGTCGTAGCTGCGTTGATCTTCGATGACGAGGCCGTCTTTGGGTAAGGTGCCGGGGTCAACAATCACGATCTTACCTTTGAGTTTGAGCACATCCACCACAGTCTGCGCATAGGCGTCGGCATCGCCGCCTGTGGCTTCGATCTGTACGGTCATCACATCCTGTTCGCCTGCACGACTGGCGACCACGCGTGCCTTGGTGATTTCAACATGATGGGCGACCAAGGCAGCAACCTGTTCAGGCCGCACAAACATGCCTTTGATCTTGGTGGTTTGATCGGCACGGCCCATCCAGCCCTTGATACGCATGTTGGTACGGCCGCACGGCGATGTGCCGGGCAGGATGGCACTTAGATCACCTGTGGCAAAGCGGATCAGCGGGTAGTCTGGGTTAAGCGTGGTCACGATGACTTCACCAACTTCGCCATCGGGGACCGGATTGCCAGTACCGGGAGTGACGATTTCGACGATAACATTTTCATCTACGATCATCCCCTCCATCGCCGTGCTTTCATAGGCGATGTTGCCCAGATCAGCGGTGGCATAGCTTTGCAGGCAGGTAATGCCACGGCCAGTATAGTAGTCGCGCAAGGACGGGAACAGCGCGCCGCCGCCAACTGCGGCCTTGGTAATGCCAAGGGTCACGCCCATTTCGTCAGCTTTTTCGAGAATGATCTTAAGATAGTCAGGCGTACCGGCATAGGCGGTTGTGCCAACATCCCGCGCGGCAATAACTTGTAGTTCAGTCTGGCCAGTACCAGCGGGCAGCACGGTGGCCCCCACGGCTTGGGCACCGGATTCAAAAATCATGCCAGCTGGGGTCAGATGATAGCCAAAGCAGTTCTGCACTATGTCGCCCGAGCCGATGCCAACCGCATGCAGAAACCGGCCCATACGCCACCAGTCAGGTGCATTGGAAGAGGGCTCGTAAATCGGGCCAGGCGATTGGAAAACATGGGTAAAGGCATGCGCGGGCTTGGTCGTAAAGCCGCCAAAGGGTGCCGATGTTCCCTGTGCCTTGCCAAGTTCCGATTTGCGCAGCACCGGCAAAGCAGCAAGGGCGTCGGCACTGGTAATGGTTGAAGGGTCTATCCCGTCCAATGACCCGGCATATCCCGGCAACGCTTTGGCACGGGCGATCTGGACGGGCAATGTCTGCGCTAAATCTGCGGCACGCGCCTCAGGGCTGCGGGTCTCAAGCTCATCAAAGTGGGACGTCTGTGCCATGTTGCTTACTCGCAATTCATGTAAGGTTAGGGATCGGTCGCAGGGAGCGGCTTAGCTGAGCCAGCGTTTGCGTCGGCGATAGCTGCGCACATCGCGAAACGATTTGCGGCCCTCGTCGGACATGCCAAGATAGAATTCCTTAACGTCTTGGTTTTCACGCAGATCGGCGGCAGGGCCGTCCATCACGACGCGACCGGATTCAAGAATATAGCCGTAATGCGCAAAGCGCAGCGCCACGTTGGTGTTTTGCTCAGCCAGCAAGAAGGTCACGCCTTCTTGTTCATTCACCGATTTAACAATCTCGAAAATCTGTTCGACCAGTTGCGGGGCCAGACCCATCGACGGTTCGTCCAGAAGAATTGTTTCAGGGCGTGACATTAGTGCGCGGCCAATCGCACACATTTGCTGTTCCCCCCCTGATGTGTAGCCAGCTTGGGATTTGCGGCGTTCGCGCAAACGGGGGAAATACTCATATACCATCTCGAGATCCCGCGCGATCGCGGCCTTGCCGTCACTGCGGGTATAGGCCCCGGTCAGCAAGTTTTCTTCGATGGTAAGGTGCTCAAAGCAGTGGCGGCCCTCCATAACCTGCACAACACCGCGTTTGACCATGTCGGCGGGGTCGGATTTATGAATCGGCTCGTTGCGGTACTTGATCGACCCTTTGGTAACTTCGCCGCGCTCGGAATGCAGCAAGTTCGAAATCGCCTTTAGCGTTGTCGTTTTACCCGCGCCATTACCGCCCAGCAAGGCTGTGATGCCCCCCTTGGGGACCTTCAGGCTCACGCCCTTGAGCACCAGAATGACCGAATTATAGATCACTTCGATATTGTTGACCTCAAGAAGGGTCTCGACCTGCGCGTCGGGCGTATGGGTGGCGTCCAGCATGGGTGTCTCTTTCATAGGTGGCGGTTGTCGAGATGCGGCGAAACGGGCCGCCGCATCTCAGTTCAAATACTTAACTTAGCAGCCTGGTGTGATACCGGATTCAGCTGCAAATGCGGCTGCATCTTCGGCTACCAGTGGGCCAAGGACCTCTTGGTCAGACTCGACATAGTCCGTGATCAAGCTCCAGCTGTCGGCAGCTGCATCCCACTGGGAAACGGCAACCAGACCGCTACCACCGTGGTTTTCGCACGACACGGAGAACTCTGGACCAAAGTTTGGCAGGCCAAGACCAGCCATTTTAGCTTCTGTGATCTCGAGCGCTTCCATACCGTCGCGCATTTGCGCTGGAGTCAAAGCAGTTGTGTTGTGGATACCTTGAGCTGTTTTCGCAGCTTCGGCAGCCAACATCGCTGCATAGAGACCACGGTTATACAAAGCTGTACCGATTTGGTCGCCCGCACCGGCAGCTTTGCCCGCATCAACAACAAACTTCTGAATGTCTGCAAAGACCGGGAAATCGTCGCCAACGTTGTGGAATGTCAGCGCTTTGTAGCCATTGGCCGCTTCGCCCGATGGACGCACGTCATTTTCGGAACCGGACCACCAGATGCCGATGAACTGGTCCATCGGGTAACGGATGTTCGCCGCTTCCTGAATGGCAACCTGGTTCATAACGCCCCAGCCGTACATGATCACATTGTCCGGCTTTTCACGACGAATCTGCAGCCACTGCGACTTCTGCTCCTGACCGGGGTGGTCGATGGGCAGCAGGGTCAGTTCAAAACCGTGCTTTTTGCTCAGCTCTTCCAACGTGCGGATCGGCTCTTTGCCGTAAGCAGAGTTGTGATAGACCAATGCGATTTTTTTGCCTTCAAGGCTGCCACCGTTCACATCCAGCAGGTGCTTGATCGCGACCGATGCGCCATCCCAGTAGTTCGCAGGGTAGTTAAAGATGTTTTTGAACACGGAACCGTCTTTGGCAGAGGTCCGGCCGTAGCCCATCGAGTGTACGGGAATGCCGTCAGCAGTCGCTTTTGGGATCAGCTGATAGGTGATGCCTGTGGACAGTGGTTGATAGACCAACGCGCCTTCGCCCTTGGTGCTTTCATAGCATTCCACACCTTTTTCGGTGTTATAGCCGGTTTCGCATTCGATCATCCGGATCGGTTCGCCACCGATGCCGCCATCACGTTCGTTCAGCAGCGTAAAGTAATCTGCATAGCCGTCCGCGAACGGGATGCCGTTGGCGGCATATGGGCCGGTGCGATAGCTTAGCGATGGAAAGACAAGCTCTGCCATTGCGGGGCCAGCGGCCAGTGTGACGCCAAGCGCCAGTGTGGTCAGTTTCAGTTTCATGTTCATCGGTGTTTCCTCCCTGGATATGTCCGATAGTGCCGGTTTTCCCGGTCGTCTTCTTCGGCAGGGTTCTTCCACCCCTGCCATGTGCCGTCCCCTAGTGTGGGAAGGGCCACAATCTCAGTTTTTCCTTGGCAACGCGCCATAGCTGCGCAAGGCCGTGCGGTTCTGCGATCAGGAACACGATAATTAGCCCCCCAACGATCACAAGCTGCAAATGCGCCACGATATCCGTGGGCCAGCCCAGCCAGTCCACGCCAACGATCTTGAGCACGACCGGCAGCAGCACCAGAAACGCGGCCCCGGCAAAGCTGCCAAAGATGGACCCCAATCCGCCGATGATAATCATAAACAGGACAAGGAACGATTTCTGAATGCCAAAGACTTCGCCCACTTCGACAGCGCCCAGATAGATCGAAAAGAACAACGCGCCCGAGATGCCGATAAAGAACGATGACACAGCAAAAGCCGTCAGCTTGGCCCGCAACGGGTTCACGCCGATGATTTCAGCCGCAATGTCCATGTCGCGGATCGCCATCCATTTACGCCCCACCGACCCGCGGGTCAGGTTGCGCGCCACATAGGCGCTAAAGATCACGAACATCAGGCAGAACAGATAGGTCGCCCAAGCTTGGGTGTTTGCGCCAGTGATATTGAAACCAAAGAACGTACGTTCTGGCGCGCTGATCTGGCCAGAAGCCGAATAGTTATAGAACCACGGTACGCGGTTGAACAACCACACAAGAAAGAACTGTGCGGCCAGTGTCGCCACCGCCAGATAGAACCCTTTGATCCGCAAGGATGGCAAGCCGAACAGCACGCCAACCGCCGCAGTAATCAGACCCGCCAGCAAAACATGAATTAGCATGCTAACTTCCGGAAAGCTGGTCATCAGCTTGTAGCAGGCATACGCCCCCACCGCCATGAAACCACCGGTGCCAAGGCTAACCTGCCCACAATATCCCACCAGAATATTCAAACCGATCGCTGCAATGGCATAGATCAAGAATGGCAGGAAAAGCGAATTCACCCAGTAATCGTTGATCATAAACGGGATCACGGCAATGGCGATGAACAGCACAAAGTAATAACGGTACCGGTCAAACTTGATCGGAAACGTCTGGCTGTCTTCTGCATAGGTGGAGCTGAAATCCCCTGATTCACGATAGAGCATCAGATGGTCCCCTCATTCGAAATGGTTTTAAATCCTGGGGTCCGGGGCAAAGCCCCGGTCAGGGAATTGCCGAAACTATACACGTTCAATGATCTTCTCCCCGAACAAGCCTTGCGGGCGGAACACCAAGAAAATCAGCGCCAACATATAGGCAAACCAGTTCTCCGTCGCGCCGCCAAGGAAGGGCGCACCAATCAGGAATTCAAACAGCTTTTCACCCACACCGATGATCAAACCACCGACAATGGCACCGGGGATCGAGGTGAACCCGCCCAGCATCAGCACCGGCAAAGCTTTCAAAGCGATCAGCGATAGCGAAAACTGCACGCCCGATTTTGTGCCCCACATGATGCCGGCCACCAGGGCGACAAACCCCGCCAACGACCACACCAAAATCCAGATAAAGTTCAGCGACACACCGACCGACAACGCCGCCTGATGGTCGTCAGCCACAGCCCGCATCGCGCGGCCCTGCTTGGTGTACTGCGCGAACATAACCAAACCGATGACCAGCAATGCCGCGATGATGCTCGCTACGATATCGAGGTTGTCGATAAAGAATCCGTATCCCAAGAATTCGAACGTCGTCTCATCGATCCAAGTGTTGATGCCTTGAGGCAGACCAACGTCAATCGACTTGATGTCAGACCCCCACATCAGATCGCCAACGCCTTCAAGGAAATACGCCAGTCCGATCGTCGCCATAAACAAGATAATTGGCTCTTGTCCGACCAGGTGGCGGAAAACCAACCGCTGCACTGCGTAGGCCAGCGCGATCATCACGACCATCGTCAGCAAAATTGCCAGAAACGCTGGTACATTCCAACCGAAATAATGCACGTCAGTGCCAAAGATCGCATTGATCAGGTGACTAAAGGGAACTTGCCCGTCGATGATCCCAGCGAGGGTCAGCGCGGCAAAAAGCGCCATAACCCCTTGGGCATAGTTAAAGATGCCGGACGCTTTGTAGATCAGAACAAAGCCCAACGCGACCAGCGCATAAAGCACCCCCGCCATCAGACCGTTCGCGATTACCTCTAGGGCAAAGGCCAGTTGCTCAGGCATATCAGACCCTCCAGTTCGCAAAGTTTAGGTCAAAATCAGTCATCGTGTGCGACCCCCAGATAGGCATCGATTACGTCTTGGTTGTTGCGCACATCGTGAGGTGTGCCGTCGCCGATCTTTTTACCGTAATCCATCACCACAACCCGGTCGCTCAGGTCCATCACAACGCCCATGTCGTGTTCGATCAAAACAATCGTCGTGCCAAATTCGTCATTTACATCCAGAATAAAGCGGCTCATGTCCTCTTTTTCCTCGACGTTCATGCCCGCCATCGGTTCATCCAACAGCAAGATTGACGGCTCGGCGGCCAGTGCGCGGGCCAGTTCGACCCGTTTCTTCAGACCGTATGAAAGGCGCGAAACCGGCGTCTTGCGGATCGCCTGAATTTCAAGGAAATCGATGATTTTCTCGGCGACTTCGCGGTTCGCTGTCTCTTCGCGCTCCGCTTTGCCCTTCCAGATGGACTGCCAGAACAGGCCGGTTTCCATGTGGGTCAAACGGCCAGTCATAACGTTATCCAGAACGGTCATCCCTTCAAACAAGGCGATGTTCTGGAATGTCCGCGCAATGCCCTGCTCGGCCACCTGAAACGGTTTCATCGGTGCGCGGCGCGCGCCCTTGTACCAAACTTCGCCATCCTGCGGGACATAGAACCCACTGATCACGTTCAGCATCGAGGACTTCCCCGCGCCGTTTGGTCCGATGATTGCGCGGATTTCACCTTCGCGAATATCCAGCGAAATGTCCTTGATCGCCTCTACGCCGCCGAACCGCAGGGTGATGTTTTTCATCTCCATCACCACTGGGCCGATCTGGCGACCATCCGCTGTGACGTAGCCGTCAGCCTGATCCTTCATGCTACACCCTCTTTCCAAATGGTCTTAAAATCCACTGCGCGCCCGATGCACCCGAACACTCGGTTCATGATGCTCATGCCGCAGCCTTCTTGCGATTGTCTGCGAATACCTTGGCGTCGCGCACTTCCAATGTTGCTGCGATCGATCCCTTGCGTCCGTCCTCATAGGTCACTTCCGTGACCGTGCTGACCGACGGCGACCCGTCATACAATGCGTTGATGATGTCCTCGAACTTTTCACCAATCACCTTGCGGCGTACTTTGCGGGTACGGGTCAATTCACCGTCATCGGCGTCCAGTTCTTTGTGCAGCACGACAAAACGGTGCACCTGACAGCCCGAAAGCATCTCGTCTTCGGCAATTGATGCGTTGACCTCTTCTACATGGGATTGGATCTGGTCCATCACCTGCGGATGCCGCGCTAATTCTTGATAGGACGCATAGCCGATGTTGTTTCGTTCGGCCCAGCTGCCCACGGCCGTTAGGTCGATATTGATAAACGCAGTGCATGCAGTTCGACCATTGCCAAAGACAACCGCCTCAAGAACGTTGGGGAAGAACTTAAGCTTGTTTTCAACGTATTTCGGCGCAAAAAGGTTGCCATCGGCCATTTTGCCAACGTCTTTAGCACGGTCGATGATGCGCAGGTGGCCTGTGCTTTCTTCGATAAAGCCAGCGTCGCCCGTGGCGACCCAACCTTCGGCGTCTTTTGTATCTGCTGTGCTTTCAGGGTTCTTATAATATTCAACGAAAACGCCGGGGCTGCGATAGAACACCTCGCCATTGTCGGCAATTTTCAACTCTACACCCGGGCAGGTCACACCAACAGTGTCACTACGCACCTCGCCATCGGGCTGTGCAGTGATGAAAACGGTCGCTTCGGTTTGACCATACAACTGCTTTAGGTTGATCCCAAGCGAGCGGTAGAAATCGAAAATCTCGGGGCCAATCGCTTCGCCCGCTGTATAACCCACGCGCACGCGGCTTAGACCGAGCGTATTTTTCAACGGGCCATAGATCATCAACTCGCCAAGACCGTATTTCAGACGGTCCATCAGACCTACGGGTTTGCCATCCAGAATGTCAGGGCCAACCTTGCGTGCGACCTTCATAAAGCGATCGAACAACCATTTCTTGAAACGGCTGGCGTCCTCCATACGGATCATCACGCTGGTCAGTTGTGTTTCGAACACCCGTGGCGGGGCGAAATAGTATGTCGGCCCGATTTCACGCAGATCGACATGCATCGTATCCGCGGATTCTGGGCAGTTGGTGCAGAACCCTGCCCACATCGCCTGACCCACAGAAAAGATGAAATCCCCGACCCAAGCCATCGGCAGATAGGCCAAAATATCATCAGACTGGCGCAGCTTGTCGAATTCGGATGACGACTTGGCAGTTTCAATAATATTGCGGTTGCTCAGAACAACGCCCTTGGGCTTGCCCGTGGTACCAGAAGTATAAAGCATCACCCCGGTGCTGTCATAGGTCAGCTTTGCCTGACGGGCTTCCAGCTCTTTGATGTGCTTGTCGCGGTTTTTGCGGCCCATTTCCTGTACGGCAGAATACTGGTCCAATGCGCTGTGGTCGTATTTACGCAATCCGCGTGGATCAAGATAGATAATACGCTCGAACTGGGTCAACTGGTCCTCGACTTCGAGCACCTTGTCGACCTGTTCCTGATCACCCGCCACGACAAACCGTGCGCCACAGTGGTCCAGCACATAAGCCATCTCTTCGGCGTTGGCGTCTTGGTACAGCGGCACAGGCACAGCGCCGACCATTTCAGCCGCCACCATCGCCCAATACAAATAGGGGCGGTTGCGGCCAATGATGGCGATGAAATCACCTTCGTTGGCACCAAGCTCAAGCAAGCCAAGGGCAAGCGCTTCAATCTCGTCGCGCGTCTGCGACCAGGTCCAGCTTTGCCAAATACCGTATTCTTTTTCGCGGTACGCAGGCGCGTTCGCGAATTGCTTTGCATTGCGATGCAATAGCGCCGGAACGGACTGCGGTCCGTCGGCGCTCACAAGCTTATAAGCCAAATGTCTTCCTCCCAAGTCCTGCTCTTTATCGGCAGGTCGATCGCTGGTGCGATTCTGATGTCGTACCATGATGTTGATTACAGCCTGAGCGTCAACTTATTCTTAATGATTTCTCAATCCTTTCGAATTGTTACAGGATCCATTTTCCTTTGGTGGGCTTTGCGCAGCCCGGACGATGGTGATAGCCATTAGGGACAATTGGGGGGATCAAATGCAGCTTAACGATACGCAAACAAGCGCGATGACCGCCGTCGGTTTGAACCTGATTGCCCAAGCATTGACGATCTATGACGCTGATCTGCGGTTGGTGCTCTGTAATGCGCCGTTTCAACAGATGTTCAACCTTCCCTCTGCGCTTGTGACACCCGGAGCAACCTTTCAGGAAACCGTCACCCATTTGGTAAAAGCCGGTGAATATGGTGACGTGGCCGATGTTGATGCCTTTGTATCCGAGCGTGTCGTTCAGGCCCGCGCGTTTGAGGCGCATTACATGGAACGGACCCGCGCCAACGGGCGTACCATCTCGGTCGAGGGGTCGCCCCTGCCCCAAGGTGGCTGGGTCACAGTCTATACCGATATTTCCCGCACCAAGCAGCAAGAGGCATTGCTGCGCGCACGGTCGGATGCGCTGTCTGGCCAAGTGATTGCCCACGCAGAACAACTGTCTGCGACCAACCGCGAACTGGCCGCAATGAACAGCGCCTTGGAAGAGGCCAAGCGTCAGCTAACCCTATCAGAGGCGCGCACCCGCCTGACCACTGAAATGATGCCTGCCCATATCGCGCATGTAGACGCAGCGGGACGATATACCTACTCCAACCTCCGCCTGACTGCTGTGATGCCGGGGCGGCCCACCGAATTGATCGGGCGCAGCATCCGCGAAATACTAGGTGCACAGGCCCACGACAGTATTACCCCAGCGCTGACCCAAGCCTATGCTGGTAAACAGTCGATTGTAGAATTTACCGACGAGGCCAGCGCCCGCCGCATCCGCGGCGCTTTCACGCCGGACAACAACGGCGGCGTCTATATTCTGTCGATGGACGTGACCGAAGAAACGCAAAACAGAACTGCTCTGCAACAGACCCGGCGTCGTGAATCAGCGGCACAGGTCATCTCGGGCCTTGCGCACGATTTCTCGAACCTGTTGACGATCATTCTGGGGCTACAATCCCGACTTGCCCGCCTTGAGGCCTTGCCCGCCCCAGCCGCACCGTTAATCGAAGGGACGCTTGCCGCTGCCCGGCGTGGTGGTGCCCTGCTTAGTACGATTGCGGATATGACTGGGGCTCGCACCCTGCGCCCCACTGCCACGCAGATCGCAAGTTTGCTGTCTGACCTAAGCCTGCTGGCCAAGCCAACCCTACCTAAAGCCGTTGATTTGCGCATTTCGAATCTAATGCCGGATCAGCCCGTTTTGCTGGACAGCGGGTTGGTGCAGGATGGCCTGTTAAACTTGATCCTGAACGCCCGCGACGCCTGTGGCATGGCGGGGGTCATTTCCCTTGAGGTCAACCTGGTTCACAACACCTGGATTGAATTCGTGCTGCGCGACACTGGCCCGGGGTTTTCCCCTTCGGCTTTGGAACATGGATGTGCGCCGTTTTTCACCACCAAAGGGGCCGAAGGGTCAGGTCTGGGGCTGCCGATGGTCTATGACATGACGAAATCAGCAGGCGGCGATCTGCGCCTTTCAAACACGCCGGACGGTGCGCAGGTCACCATGCGTCTGCCATACCGGGTGGCAGTCCCGGCCACGACGGGCTTGGTGCTGCTTGTCGAAGATGCAGATGACTTGCGGGCCTTGGTGCGCGACATGTTGATGGGCTTGGGTCATTCCGTTATCGAAGCCGCGAGCGCGGACGAAGCAACGGCCCTGCTTGCTGATCTGCCTGACATCTCACTTGTCCTGTCCGACATCCAACTGATGGGGGAAGCAACCGGCCTTGATCTGGCCCAACGGCTGGGGTCCGACGCTCCCCCGATGGTGCTAATGACGTCGCTGCCCACCGATGACGCAATGTTTCTAAAGGCGCAGACCCTTGCACCTGTCTTGCGAAAACCGTTTGATGTGGATGATTTGACTGCGCTTATCGCGCCCAATGGATTGGCCACCCAATGACCCGCCCCCTAGTGACCATTTTGGACGATGAGCCTGAAATTCGCCGACTATTGGCCGATGTTCTGGAGGAGGCCGGCTTTGACACCCTAAGCTTTGGCCGCGCCCGCGCGTTTGAGGCAGCCCTAGCGACCCACACCCCTGATGTCTGCCTTGTCGATTTATCTTTGCCGGACACAGACGGGCTGACGCTGGTTCACCGCTTGGCGCTGGAGCAGGGTGCGATCGTCATCATCATCTCAGGTCGCGCACAAGTGCAGGACCGCGTTACGGGGCTTGAGCTTGGAGCCGATGATTACATCATAAAGCCGTTCGATCCCGCCGAGGTTGTCGCCCGCATACGTGCTCGGCTGCGCAGCGCCAAACCCGCGACACAAACCGGCAATGTCGCTGTGTTCAACGGCTGGACTGCGCATTTCGACCGCTACACATTGGAAGACGATGCGGGGACAGAAACCCCCTTCTCCCATGCCGAAGGCGAAGTGCTGCGCTTGTTTCTGGACGCACCAAAACGTCTGATCAGTCGCGCGCAGATGCAAACCAGCTTGGGCGGCGTCGCATCAGAAAGCTTTGATCGCGCGATGGATGTTCGCATTTCCCGCCTGCGCACCAAACTGCGCGAAGACCCGAAAAACCCGCAATTGATCAAAACAATATACGGCGCTGGCTATATCTTTCTGGGGGACGTGACATGGACCTGACACCGTGCCAACTTGGCCCAGGTGATCCGGCATTGGCCGATGTGCTGACCCTGATGCGCGATTGTTTTGCCTATATGGAAGGTCGGATCGACCCGCCCAGCTCTCTTGGGACAGTCACGCAATCGTCCCTGCAACAGACCGCATCCGAAGCCGAAATTTGGTGCATAGGCACCCCGCCTGTCGCCTGCATGATCCTGACGCCAAAGGGCAGCAGTCTATATCTGGGCAAGGTATGTGTCGCGCCAACGCATCAGCGCCTTGGCCTTGCGCGTCACTTGATCGACCACGCAAACGACCGTGCCCTACAGTTGCGCCTTGCAACGCTTGAACTTCGGACTCGAGTCGAACTGGTGGACAATCACGCGACGTTCAAGGCGCTCGGGTTCACCGAATATGCGCGCACGGCACATCCCGGTTATAAACATCCCACCAGCATCACCATGCGCAAACCAGTTTCTTAACCGCCCAACATCGCGCGCATCGCAGGAATCGTTTCGTCGTTGAACCACCCGCCCTCTGGCGCATTGGCCCCTGCCGCGATGCCCGCCTTGATCTTGGCGATGGCTTCGCCCCTGATCTGACGCTTGACCGAGGCAAAAGTGGCCGGCGGAATCTGTCCCAACTTGGCGGCCTCGGCCAATGCCGCCTCCAGCAGACCCTCATCCGGCACAATCCGGTCCACAATTCCAGCGACCCGCGCGTCATCGGCCGACATCGGTTGCCCCGTCAGCATCAACCGCCGCAGATCATTAGGTGACAAAGTTGCCCGCGCAATTTCCAACGGACCCAATGGGAAATCCGCGCCGACGCGCACTTCGGCCAACCCAAACGTCGCCCGCGCTGCAGAAATCCGAAAATCGCTTGCCAGCACATAGAATAAACCGCCCGCAATCGCCGCACCGTTGACGGCGACGACAGTCGGCTTGGCGCATTCAAACAAGGCCAGAAAACCTTCGTTCAGCCCTTTGACAATTGCGTGCTGCGCGGCCAGATCAAACTCTTGCGCTTGCTTCAGGTTCAACCCCGCCGAAAACACCTTGAACGGCGATGCAAGGACAATGGCGCGCACGTTATCATCCGCCTCAAGTGTCTTGATCGCCTTGCCAAACTGCATCAGCCCATCAGCCGATAGCGCGTTAACCGGTCCATTGTTCAGTGTCAGACAAACAACGCCGCCTGCGTGTTCACTTTGAATTGGATCTGATGTTTCGGTCATGTGCTTGGACTCCTATTGACTGAACACAGCGTCTCATCCAATAGCGCCGCCGTCACCCGAAATCTCGCATTTCTGTCGATTTTGCGTTGCGTTTCAGGTGCCATGAAAGCTAGATTCAATGCATGATTGAATGCCTCCTTTATCGCACCAGCCGCGCCCAACGGCAGCTGTTCTACCGCGTCGAAATCGCGATGAACCTGTTCAGCGAAGTATCCGTGCTGCGGGAATGGGGAACCGCGGGTGGACGCCCCAAAGCGGTGGTACAATGTTTTGGCAACCTGCGCGAAGCGTCCCGCGCGGCCGATACCCACCGCAATCGCGCAGAACGGCGTGGCTACTTACGCAACTGACGCCAAACGGTCGACCGCATGGGCCAAGACTTGCACACCTGCGACCAGATCATCTTCGGCTGTGTCTTCCTCGAAGGTGTGACTTAGTCCGCCAATCGATGGCACAAATAGCATCGCCACAGGTAAAAGCCGCGCAACGCAGGTCGCATCATGCAGCGCACCCGATGGCATCTTGCGCCACTTTCCGGGCGCAACCGCTTCTGCACCATCCTCCAGTGCGCGCCGCAATCGCGGGTCCATCGCCACAGGCTCAAGCCCCAAAAGCGGCCCGAAACTTAGCTCCATCCCCTGCGCCTGCGCCACCTCATCAGCGGTTTCGCGGATAATCTGTTCCATACGTGTTAAACGATCTGTCTCCGCATCCCGCCACTGCATGGAAAACACCGCGCGCCCCGGCACGATAGACGACGCATTCGGATGTAATGACAGATGCCCGATCGTCCAAACCGTCTGCGGCGTGACCACATTTCTCAACCGGTTGTTCAGCATCGTGTTGAATGCAGAAACCGCCTGAAACGCATCCCGCCGCAAATGCATCGGGGTTGTCCCGGCATGATTTTGCTGCCCGTCAAAGGTGATTTTCATATCCCGAATACCAACGATATCCGTCACAACACCAATCTGATCACCGCTACTGTCCAGGCTTGGTCCTTGCTCGATGTGCATCTCGATAAAACCGGTGAACAGACTTGAGGGCACCTCCCCCGTGACCATATCAGCCATCGCCTGCCGCGCAGTGCCAAGCGCGATACCAGCGTGATCTTGCAGTTTATCTGCACTAGCCAAACTTTCATGACCGGACCAAACGGCACTGCCCGTCGTCACACCAAATCGCCCTTCCTCGTCCTGAAATGACACTACAGAAACCGCTGGCCCACCGGCTTTTTTAGCAGCCCGCGCAATTTTCAACGCCGCAACGACACCCAAGGCACCATCCAGCCATCCCCCTTCGGGCTGGCTGTCTGAATGCGAGCCCAACAAGATCGACGGCCCCTCAGCCAAGCCAAACAGATTACCCATCGCATCAACCTCGACCCTCAATCCGATCTCGGTCATTTGCCCCGCCAGCCAGCGTCGCGCCTCAATATCTGGCACGCTATAGGCTGGACGCACCACACCTTTGCCAACACCCGCAGCCCCAAAACTGCGCAGCTTGTGCAAATCTGCCAGAAACCGCTCACCATTCACCTGCATCAGACCCTGAACTTTCTCTGGCTCAAAAATATCCTAGGGAGTTTGAGGGACAGCGTCCCTCATTCCCAGAAGAAATCGAACGCGCCCAACGGGCACTCATCAGGGTCAACGGCTATTCTGCCGCGACAGCGTTCACAACCGCCTCTACCTTCACAGCCGAGAATTTGAACTCGGGGATTTTGCCGTAAGGATCCACAGCCGGGTTCGTCAAGATGTTCGCAGCCGCTTCAACAAAGGCAAACGGCAGGAAAACCATATCCGGCGAAACTGCCCGATCTTCGCGCGCCATGATCTCGATCGACCCGCGCTTGGTGGACAGTCGAACATGCTCTCCGGCAGCCACGCCAAGCTTGCGCAAAGTTGATGGATGCAGCGAACAATTCGCCTCGGGCTCCAGCCCGTCCAACACAAGCGACCGACGTGTCATCGAACCCGTATGCCAATGTTCCAACTGCCGCCCGGTCGTCAGGATCATCGGATAATCCTCGTCCGGCACGTCATCAGGGGCAACAATGCTGGCCGGCGTAAACCGCGCGCGGCCGTCTTGGCGCGGGAAACCGTCACCAAAAACAATCGCTTGTCCAGGATCAGTCGGGCTTGTCGAAGGATAGGTTACCGCACCTTCATCCTCAAGCCGGTCCCAAGTGATGTTATTGAGCGACGACATGTTGAGCTTCATTTCAGCAAAGACTTCGCTCGGGTGTGTATAAGCCCAGTTCAGCCCCAATCGCTTGGCCAACTCGACCTCGATCCACCAATCTTCTTTGGCCTCACCCGGCGGCACCACTGCAGCGCGTCCCATCTGAACCTGACGGTTGGTGTTCGTCACTGTGCCGGCCTTTTCAGCAAACGCAGATGCAGGCAAAATCACATCCGCGAAATTCGCTGTCTCGGTCAGGAAAATATCCTGCACCACCAAATGCTCCAACTTTGCCAGAGCATCGCGGGCATGTTCGACATCAGGGTCCGACATCGCGGGGTTTTCGCCCAAAACATAAAGGCTGCGGATATCGCCATCATAAATCGCGTCCATGATCTCGATCACGGTCAAGCCCTTTTGACTGCTGAAATCGCCGCTTCCCCACACCTCGGTAAAGGCAGAACGGACACCGTCATCAGACACTGGTTGATAGTCTGGCAGGAACATCGGGATCAGGCCGGCGTCAGACGCGCCTTGCACGTTGTTCTGTCCGCGCAACGGATGAAGACCAGCGCCGGGTCGCCCGATTTGCCCTGTCATCAGCGCCAAACTTATCAGGCAGCGCGCATTATCTGTACCGTGAATATGCTGCGACACGCCCATGCCCCAGAAAATCATCGCCGCATTGGCCCCAGCAAAGGTTCGCGCCACATCGCGAATTGTCTCGGCATCGATGCCGCAGATTTTGGCCATTTTTTCGGGGGTAAAGGTCTTGAGATGTGCCTTTTCGATTTCCCAATTCTCGGTATAGGCTTCGATATATTGCTGATCGTACAGCTTCTCCTCGACGATCACGTGCATGATGGCGTTCAACATCGACACATCCGTACCGGGCCTGAATTGCAGCATATGCGACGAATGACGCTTGAGCGCCTGGCCGCGTGGATCCATCACAATTAATTTGCCGCCACGCTTGGCAAACTGCTTGAAAAATGTCGCGGCTACGGGGTGGTTTTCTGTCGGGTTCGCCCCAATCACAATCGCCACATCCGAATTTTCAATCTGGTTAAACGTGGCCGTTACAGCCCCAGATCCGACATTCTCCATTAGCGCCGCAACTGAGGATGCGTGGCACAGCCGCGTGCAGTGATCGACATTGTTATGGCCAAAACCCTGGCGGATGATCTTTTGAAACAGATATGCCTCTTCGTTGGTGCATTTTGCCGACCCAAAACCAGCGACGCCGCGCCCACCGATCTTCTTCATGCCATTGGCTGCGAAATCCAGTGCCTCGTCCCATGACGCCTCGCGGAAATGCGTCTGCCAATTACCTGGGTCGACATTCAACCCTTTGGCGGGCGCATCGTCCCGCCGGATCAACGGTTTTGTCAGGCGGTGCGGATGGTGGATATAGTCGAACCCAAAGCGCCCTTTGACGCAAAGCCGTCCCTCGTTCGCAGGGCCGTTGATGCCGTCGACATATTTGATCTTGCCGTCTTTGACCTTGAGCGACACCTGACAGCCCACACCACAGAACGGGCAAATGCTATCAACTTCGCTGTCAAAATCCGCGCGGTCGCCAACCTGATTGGCGTCAACAACAGTCGCCTCCATCAAGGCCCCCGTCGGACAGGCCTGCACGCATTCGCCACATGCCACACAAGACGACGCACCCATCGGATCGGCCATATCAAAAGTTGGATAACTGTCACGCCCGCGCCCGGACATGCCAATCACATCGTTTACCTGAACCTCGCGACAGGCGCGAACACAAAGGTCACATTGAATACACGCATCCAGATTGACACGCATTGCCACATGGCTGTCATCAAGCAGCGGAATGCGCCCTTCTTCCAGCTTAGGAAACCGGCTGACGTCAATGCCTTCCATTGCGGCCATATCCCACAAATGGCTCGACTTATCATGCGCGACATCTTGCGGGGGCTGATCTGTAACAAGCAACTCCATCACCATCTTGCGTGCGTTCTCGGCGCGCGCATTGTTGGTGGTCACAACCATCCCCTCGGCAGGCTCGCGCAAACACGACGCCGCCAAAACCCGCTCGCCCTCGATTTCGACCATACAGGCGCGACAATTGCCATCGGGGCGATAACCCGGCGCAGGTGTGTAACACAGATATGGTATTTTCAGGCCGCGCCCGTTTGCGACTTCCCAAATGGTCATCCCAGCCTCGGCCTCAACCTTTTCGCCGTCTAGGGTGAATGAAATTGTCTCGGCCATGGGGGATCCTCCTGCAAAGCGTCGCCCTACCATAATGCGCAACGCCAATCTGCGGCAGTCACAATCCCGACACCCCACCCCGATTTTGCGCCACCGCTGTTCGCGATATGCATACAACCGTTTCTCTGGCTAAAAAATATCCTCGCCAACGGCTCCTGCCCTTCCAACCCGCGCAGCGCTTGCCTATCAAAGACCCAACAGAAAAAGGCGCACCCATGTCCCACATCACCCTTATCCGCCACGGCCAGGCAAACTCAGGTGCCACAGACGAAGCCAGCTATGATATGCTCAGCCCCCTTGGCCACCAACAAGCCGCATGGCTGGGCGATCACCTGCGCCACTCGCAAACGCATCATACCCGGCTGTATACCGGCACCCTGCGTCGCCACATTGAAACGGCAGACGGCATGGATACCGGATTGAAGCCGACACGCGACGCGCGATTGAACGAGCTTGAGTATTTCACCCTAGCGACCCTGATGGAGCAACAACACGGCGTTCCTTTTCCCGACGATCAACACGGGTTCAGTGCCCACCTGCCATTGGTGTTCGAGACGTGGAAAAGCGACAAGCTTGATAATCCACCCGAAAGTTACGCCTGTTTTGAAACCCGCATTCAATCCGTCTTAGAGGAAATCGCAGCCGGGCAAGGACCAGCGCTTGTGGTGACGTCAGGCGGGCTGATCTCAATGGCGATGGCGCAGGCCATGGGGCTTGGCGTCCCCGCCATGTCGCGCATAGCATTGGCCATCATGAACACATCGATGCACCGACTGTTTCCGATTGGAGGGCACTGGTCGCCGGTGCTATTCAACGCGGTTCCCCACCTCGACACCCCTGAACGGCGCACCGCCCAAACCCACATTTGAAAGGCAAGGCTATGCTCAAGCTCTATTATGCCCCCGGCACGATTTCGATCGCCGTTGCGATCACTCTAGAAGAAGCAGGCCTGCCCTATGATGCTGTGAAAGTTGATTTTAGATCAGCCGAACAAACATTGCCGGACTACCTAGCCATAAATGCCAAAGGCCGTGTGCCAGCGCTAGGCTTGCAAGACGGCACTGTTTTAACCGAAACCGGTGCACTGCTTGAGTATATCGCGGCTTTAGCCCCCGCTGCAGAACTTATACCCGCCGACCCCACACAGGCAGCGCAAATGCGCAGTGCCATGTATTATCTGGCCTCGACCATGCATGTCGCACATGCCCACAAAATGCGTGGCAGCAGATGGGCAAAACAGCAATCCAGCTTTGATGATATGGCCGCAATGGTACCCCAGACAATGGCCGCCTGCGCAACACACGTGGAAACGCACCTGCTGCGTGGCACCAGCGTCTTGCGGCAGGACTTTAGCATCGCCGATCCCTATCTATTCGTAATATGCAACTGGCTTGAAGGTGACGGGGTCAACATCGCAGACTATCCAAAGATTCAGAAATTCATGACACAGATGGAGTCGCGCAAAAGCGTCATTAACATCCGGAAAAAGGCCATGCTATGACACAAACTCATCTCTGGGTCCGTGCCGAACAGCGCGATAATGAAACACGCGTTGGCATCACCCCGAACGGTGCCGCCACCCTGATTAACCAAGGTTTCAAAGTCACCGTAGAGGCATCAGACACCCGTGTGATCCCAACCGATGCTTACGCGCAGGCAGGTTGCACGATCGCACCTCAGTTCAGTTGGCCTGACGCTCCGTCCGATGCCATCATCTTCGGGCTCAAGGAACTGCCCTCTGACGGCACGCCCCTGACACATCGCCACATTATGTTCGGTCACGCCTTCAAAGGGCAAACTTCAGGCCGCACTCTTTTGGAACGGTTCAAGGCCGGTGGCGGCACTTTGTATGATCTGGAATACCTAACTGACGGGACGGGCCGCCGTGTAGCCGCGTTTGGCTATTGGGCGGGCTTCGCCGGTGCAGCCGTGGCTGTCAAATGCTGGGCTGCTCAGATGGGTGGCACAACTGCAGCACCTATCACGCCTTCAGCAAATGCAACCGAACTGACCGCTCAACTGCGGTCCGAACTTGACCCGTTCGACACTGATCAGCTGGATGCACTTGTAATCGGCGCTCTCGGCCGTGTCGGAACCGGCGCGTCCGATTTATGCAAGCGATTGAACATTCGGGTAACTGGGTGGGACATGGCTGAGACAGCCAGTGGCGGACCCTTTCCCGAGATTCTGGATCACGCACTGTTCTTCAATTGTATCCTTGCCGGCCCCAAGACCCCCGTATTCGTCCCGAAAACGGCCCTTAAGGCTAAACGAAAGTTACGTGTAATAGGCGACATCGCCTGCGACCCCGATAGTGCCTTCAATCCGGTGCCTATTTATAGCAAAGCGACAACTTGGGAAGCACCTGCTTTGCGGGTCCACGACGACCCACCTTTGGACGTCGTGGCGATCGATAATCTGCCCTCAATGCTGCCATTGGAAAGCTCCGAGGACTATGCAGCCCAACTTCTTCCAACACTGCAGGATTTGTCGGATGAAAACGCGGTGTGGAAGCGAGCGAAACAACTTTTCGAACAACACCTATCCGAGGTTTGAGCGCATCCTTTGGCTCTTAAAAATGTAATGTCGTCGCAAGACGACACCTTTGGATCCGATAGGTCTAGCCGAATAGGCGATAATACAGCCCATCAGGTAGGAATTGGGCTATCCTAAAAAATAACGAGAACCCGAAGGGAAAGCTCTTTTTAAAGCTATCGCCGTTCATGTGATCAAAAACTTCTTGCGCGGCATCCTCAGGCTCCATCAGGAACGGCATCTTGAAATCGTTCTTGTCTGTAAGTTGTGTTTTGATAAATCCGGGGTTGATCACCTGAACCTGGATACTGGTTTTCCGCAGATCGGCGTACATGCATTCTGCCAGAGACATCGTGCCCGCCTTGGACGCCGTATACCCAATGGAATTGGGCAACCCGCGAAAGGCGGTTAGGCTTGACGTGATAACAATGTGCCCGGCGTCCTTTTCGACCATGTCTGGTACAATTTCCCCTAAAACACGCACGAGGCCGGTCAAATTTACGTCGATCATCGCTGTTGCGTGATCTGCCTCCCATTTCTTTGCACCGAATGGCCAGTAAACACCCGCCAGATAAACAATTCCGTCGACATCGCCTACCTTTTCGACCGCTGACCGGACACTGTCGATATCTTGCACGTCTATGGTTTGATAGCTTGCTTTGCCCGGCAGTGCCTCGACCAAATCTGCAAGTTTGTCTTTTGATCTGGCAGAGACAACAACTTCGACGCCGGCTCGGCTTAGCTTATGCGCCAGAGCTTCGCCCAGGCCTGCACTTGCACCAACCAACCAATACCGTTTCCCCTGCCAAGATTTCATCGCTTTTCCTTCTTCCGTATTGTTGCGACCAACTCAGCGACCTTGATGCCAAACTTGCGAAACTGGCTGCGGTTGATCAGCGTTCCTTCTGGCGTCAGATAAATCCAGTCCACCGTCTGCAAAGTGTGACCGCCCACGTCCGCGGGCAATTTAATGGGGTATCGCATCTGTATCGTAGCGCCCGAATGGCACCCTTTGCCAACACCGGGGACATCCGGTGCTGTCGCCGTAAAATTGCGATCCTTGCCAAGTTTAAGCGTCCAAACCCGGTCTTGCGTCGATCTGTCGTCAAAGACAAAATGTTCGTTAATCGTCGCTGTGTCACCGTCCCATGATACGTTAAAGTCAGCGACAAATGTGCTGGTCACCCGCCCCATGGGCCCAAAGATGACCCCTTCGCAGACCATCTCGCCGTCAAGATCTTTTTGCATGTCGATGGCGATAAAGTCTTCGGCGTAATCCTCGGGGCGTTGCGCCGGGAAGTCTGCCACCAAATGGCGCACCAACATAATCCCCCCGACCAAACCAGCCCCGAACAAGAATAACACCAAATCCACTACGTCTTCTCCTTTTCAAGTCTGGTTCCAACCAACAGCGCAATCGCAAGCAGTTTGAGCATGCAAGGAAGCCCCGCATAAAGCCATATCAACGTTGTGACCGCCGAGGGAGGATTGTTTGTTGCGCCGCTTTCAAAACCGGACATCTGCAGTGTTGGAAGTAGCGTAACAGCTGCAAAAGCAAGTGTGAACTTTGAGACAAGTGACCAAAGTCCGAACCCTTCGGCGGCAGATGGCGCAATCACAGCCATGCGTGTGGCAAACATGGCAGGCAGCAAAGTTAAATCGGCACCCAATGCAGCACCCGACCCGACACACACCATTGCAAACAGCCATGCATCCCCCGCCCCAAGGAACAGCGCGCCCCCAAAGGACACAATCGAAAGTACCATCGCGCCAAGCAGAACCGGTTTGGCCCCATGCCGTTCGGCCAGAAACCCCCAAAAGGGTGCGGCGGCGGCGGCAGACAGGAAGAAAAGCAGCAGCAATGGCCCCTCCCATCCAGGTGCCTCAAGCGCGCCTTCGACATAGAACAGGAACAATGTGGACGACACGGCAACTGGGGCAGCATTCAAGAGCGCGATCAGCAAAAGCCTTCGCGCAATCGGATCCCTTAAAACGGTCCCAAACCCCGTTGCAGCAGGCAAGCCAACGCTCCGCCACTCTGCGCGCATCGCCACTACCGAAGCTAAGGCAAGAACGCCAAATCCGACCGCAAACCCCGAAAAGGGGGCCCCAATGAAGAACCCAAAACCCACTGGCGCAACGGAGGCTGCGCACACCCCCAGCAACGCGCCGGTTTCCCGCCAGCGGGCCAATGACAGATGACCCGATCCCGGTAACGTTCCAGCCTTGGCCACGCCTTGGGCATAAAAACAAATTGTCAGAAAGCTGAACGCTGAAAAAACACCAGTCAGGGTCAGGCCAAACCACACAAGCGGCGGCAAAAGGGGGGGTATTGCGAATAGCGCAAACATCGACAGCGCCATAAGGCCGCTTGCAATGCCAACAGCCAAAGCGCGCTGATCGCGCAACTTTTCGGACAAACGCCCCAGCAGCGGGTCCTGAACCACATCCAACAGACGCAAGCCAAACAAGACGGAACCCAGTGCGGCCAGAGAGACACCGTATTCATCTACAAAGAACTTAGGCGCATGAATGTAGATCGGCAGCCCGGCTGACGCCAAGAGTGCTGCAAATAAAGCATAGGCTGGCAGACTTTGCGATGCGGATGTCATCAGCGCGACACATCTTGCTTGGGTGGATCTGGTCGGGATCTATAGCTGCCACCTTTCCACCACAGCTTGAAAGCTTGCCAGTGGATCAACGCCAGAACACGCCGCGCGCCAAAGGGCCGGCGCAATAGGAACCACGCGATGCTCATGTTGGTCAGCGGCTTGCGTTTGCCTGTAAGGGTCGCGATCAGGCCGCCCTCTGACTGCGTGTAGTCAATCCAGATGCCGACGCGATCATCTCGGATATCAAACCGAAAGTCGTAGGTACCCTCGACCGGCTGAAACGGTGAGACGTGAAAAATCTTGGTCGCGTGCAAGTGGTCTTGGGGTTTGATTTCTGACAGATCCGTATGGTGGCACAGATAACTGTGCCGATCGCCAAATGTATTCGACACCTCGGCAATGACGGTGATCAGCGCGCCATCGGCCCTGCGGCACAACCAAAAGGCGACGGGATTGAACACATGCCCCAGAACACGAGGCTGCGCCATTAACTCGATCTTGGCGACACCGGTGATCTGATGTTGCGCCAACACATCGTGCACCCACGCCGCGCCGCGCCCTGCCCCCTTGTCGCCACCGTGATCAATATCTTGTAGCGACGTTACCCCGCCGCCGTTGCGCGAGAATAGGTACGGCGTGTTCAGCTTAGCTTCGGCATCGACCAACACATAGTCCACCGAATAGCGGAACGCGTTTTCAACACTGCCCTTGCGCCCGTGATAGGTGACGCCAGCAATATGGTCGATGCCAGCGGTCACTCTGCCGCCAAGGACACCTTAGCCTCGCCTCTGATCGCACGCACGACATCCACGGCACTGGAAAGCCCGTCTTCGTGGAAACCGTTTTTCATCCATGCCCCGCAGAACCATGTGTTGTTGGTCCCGTTAAACCTGCGCACCTGATCTTGGGCGTCTAGGGCTGCCATATCATAAACCGGATGGCGCAGTGTGACCTGATCATAAATCAGTTCCTCGCGGATCGGGCGCTTGGTATTCAAAGTTACGAAATGCAGATCATCCATAGGGATGGGTTGCAGCGAATTCATCCAGTAGGTCAGGTCAATCCGGTCAGATTGATGGCCCTTGTCCTCGCAATAGACCCAAGACGCCCATGTCTTCCGGCGTTTAGGCATGATGCTGGTGTCTGCATGCAGCACGATATCATTCGGCTGGTATTTAACCGCACCCAAGGCGGCGCTTTCCTGCGCGCTAGGATCGGACAACATCGCCAGCGTGTCGTCGGAGTGGCTGGCAAACACCACCTCGTCAAAGTGTTCCCAATCGGCCCCGTTCGACTTCACTTCGACGCCAAGGGGCGTGCGCCGCACCGACTGCACGGCCGCGCCTAGCCGAATATCGACTCCTTTGGCGGACAAAGACGCACCCAAACGATTGACATACTCCTGCGACCCGCCATCGACCGTGTACCATTGATGCTGACCCGTATGGCTAAGCAATGCGTGGTTCTCAAAGAAATCAATCATCGAATAGGCCGGAAAATCCATTATCTTCTCCACCGGTGTGGACCAGATCGCGCCCGACAACGGCGCAAGATAGTATTTGCGGAAATAGTCGCCTGCGCCCAATTTTATCAGAAATCCTCCGATGGTCAGCGACCGGTCTTCGGAAATCTTGATAGCGTTATTGTTGAACCGCAAAATGTCGCTCAGCATTCGCAAGAACTTTGGGTTGGCCATATTGCGCCGCTGCGCAAAAATGGAGTCCATTGTCATCAATGCATATTCCAACCGCCCACCGTCAATAGACGCGCCAAAGCTCATGTTGGATTTGACCACCGGCACATCAAGCTCTTTGAACAAGGCGGCGAGATGCGGATAATTGGCATAATTGAACACGATAAAACCGGTATCGACCGGTTGATCACCATTCTTTCCAGCCATCTTGGTGCGTGCATGACCCCCCAGCCGTGCTTCAGACTCGAAAATCGTTACGCGGTGATCGTCGGCCAGCATATGCGCGGCCCCCATCCCGGAAATTCCTGCGCCGATAACGGCTATTTTACGTCGTCCTGTCATGAGGTCGGGCTTTGGCGGGTCGATGGCTTCAAATGGCATGAGGGGGCGAGTTCCAATATGTCAGGTAGTCGTGGATATAATACGGAAGACACACGAGCCAAGAAGTAATTAAGTTGCACTACATTAAACAATTTCTTGCTTGATGCGTCTCTTTGACCAGGGTCAGCGAGAACTGTCCGGGGTTGGCTTGGTCAGTGGCACGACTTTGCTGTCTTGCTCGGAGATCTCTTCAAAGTCGAAATTATCCAACCGCGCCGCGCGCTTGCCTGCGCGTTCTGCTGCTGTTCCCAGCCCTTCCAGGTCGGCACGCGCCTGCCCGAAATGGGTGTTCAACTTGCCCACCCGCTCCACAACGATCTCGACATCGCGGTGCAGCATCTTCAACGTTTTGCGAATGGCCCCCGCCTGTTCGCGCATCCGCGCGTCCTTCAAAATGGCCCGCATGGTGTTCAGTGTCGCCATGCAGGTGGTGGGTGATACGATCCACACCCGTGCAGCAAACCCTTCGCGCACCAGCTCAGGGAAATTGGCGTGAAGTTCGGCATAGACAGCCTCGGATGGCAGAAACATCAGCGCGCCATCTGCCGTTTCACCTTCGATGATGTACTTGCTGCTGATCGCATTGATGTGCGCCTTGACGGCGACACGCATGGCACGGGCGGCGTCTTTGACCTCATAGTCAGACTTGGCTTTGCGCAGGGCTTCGTACGCTTCCAAAGGGAACTTGCTGTCGATCACGATGGGGCCTGGAGGGTTCGGAAGGTGGATCAGGCAATCGGCCCGTTTGCCAGACGACAGGGTCGCCTGCATCGTATAACTGTCGCTCGGTAATGCTTTGGACACGATATCATTCAGTTGGATCTCCCCGAACGCGCCGCGCGTTTGCTTGTTGCTCAGGATATCCTGCAAGGAAAGTACATCGCCGGACAGCTTGGTGATATTATCCTGCGCGCGGTCAATCGCCGCGAGCCTTTCCTGAAGCTGCGTCAAGCTGGTCGTGGTTTGCTTGGAGGACCCGTGCAAGGTCGTCGTCATCCGTTCCTGCATCTCGGCCAGATTGCGGGTGGTACGCGCGGCGTTTTTGGCCAGACGGTCCTGCATCTGCTGCTGCACATGGGCCATCCGCGCCTCAATGCTTTGGATCATCTGCGCTTGTGCATTTGCTTGGGTATCAGACACCGTCTGCAGGCCGCCACGCAGCTGTTCCTGCCCCATACCTAGTTGCTGCACATGCCCGCCCATGACCTGCATTTGCCGCGCCAAGGGTTCGGTCATCCGTGCCGATCTGCCCGCGGCACGCACCGCCATGACCAGCAAAATCAGGACCAACAGCACCAGTGCAGCCGCGCCAAGTACGATCAGAACGCGCGGATCATCCAACGCATAGCTTTGCCCGCCAATTTGAATCATGTGCGTCCGAACAGCCGTTCAATGTCGCTGAGCTTCAGCTCAACATAGGTGGGCCGCCCGTGGTTACATTGTCCGGAATGGGGGGTCGCCTCCATCTCGCGCAGCAGGGCGTTCATTTCTTCGCCGCGCATCCAGCGGCCCGATCTGATCGAACCGTGACAGGCCACGCGGCTTAGGATCGCTTCGATCCGCGCTTGGACGGTATTGCTTTCGTTCTGGTCGGCCAGTTCGTCAAGAATATCAAGGATCATCGCCTTGGCATCCACGGTGCCTAGAATCGCAGGGGTTTCGCGTACTGCGATGGCACTGCCGCCAAAGGCTTCAATCGTCAGGCCCAGCTTGGACAGTTCATCCGCCACGTCCAGCAATCGCGCGCAATCGGATGCGGAAAGGTCGACGATCTCGGGAATCAACAACGCCTGAGCGGCAACTCCATTTTCCGCCATCTGGCGTTTCAATTTCTCATAGACCAGCCGTTCATGCGCCGCGTGCTGGTCAACGATGACCATGCCTGTCGCAGTCTGCGCGATGATGTAATTCTCGTGGACTTGGCCTCGTGCTGTGCCCAATGGATAATCGGGGACCTCTTGCGGTTCATCCATCACAGGGTCAGCCGGCGTTTCCACCCTGCCCCACATGCCAGCGGTTTCGGCAAATCCCGGTGCCTGCCCCTGATAGGCTGCGGTGCGCGCACCCAGCGAGGGGCGGTCCATCTGATAGACCCGTGCGCCCGTTTGTTCAGGGCGCATTGCCCCCAATGTCGCATCAGCCACAGTGGTCGATGCACGATGCCCCGCATCTGCCAAGGCATGACGCAAACCCGATACTATTAGGCCACGCGCCAATCCTGGGTCACGAAACCGGACCTCTGATTTCGCGGGATGCACGTTCACATCAACCAAGGTCGGGTCACAATCAAGGAAGAGTGCAGCCGCTGGATGACGGTCGCGGCTGAGAAGATCAAAGTAAGCGCCCCGTAAGGCCCCAACCAGCAGCTTGTCCCGAACCGGACGCCCGTTCACGAACAGGTACTGCGCCACGGCTGTGCCGCGCGAATAGGTCGGCAGCGCCGCGAAACCTGTCAGGTGCAACCCCTCGCGCTCTGCATCGATGGGCAGGGAATTATCCGCAAACTCGCGCCCCAAGACCTGCGCCAAGCGACCATGCAGGGCGGCGAACATGTCGCCCTGTTCAGCCTCGGCGCGGAACACCTCGCGGCCCGGTCCGTCACCCGATACGTCGCGCAAGGTAAAGCGCACAAAGGGCTCGGCCATGGCCAGACGTTTGATGATGTCTGAAATTGCCTGTGCCTCGGCGCGGTCGGTGCGCAAGAATTTCAGCCGCGCGGGTGTGGCGAAAAACAAGTCACGCAAGGTGACTACTGTGCCGCCGTTTAGGGCAGCTGGTCGCACGGGGCCGGTTTGACCACCGTTCACGGTGATCTCGCCACCGTCTTGACCCGCAACGCGGCTGGTGATCGTCAAACGGCCCACGGCACCCAGCGATGGCAGCGCCTCGCCCCGAAAGCCGAATGTGTGGATGTTCAGCAGATCAGAGCCGTCGATTTTAGAGGTCGCATGCCGCGACAAGGCCAGCGCCAGATCGCTTGCAGGAATACCGCAGCCATCATCGGTCACCCGGATCAAGGTCTTTCCGCCATCGGCATATTCAACGGTGATCTGACGCGCGCCTGCGTCGATGGCGTTCTCGACCAGCTCCTTGACGGCAGAGGCAGGGCGTTCAACAACCTCGCCCGCTGCGATGCGGTTGATAGCCGAGTCGTCAAGCTGACGGATAACCGGCGCTAAATCGCGTATATTGGGGTTTGGATGTGCCATAACGCTAGAGCTAGCATAACTCTGCGCGATTCTGAAAGGTTGAATGGCGGGGGTAGCGGCGCGTTTTTGCGTTATTGACGCATTGCCGCTTTATACCATGCAACGATCTGCGCACGTTCATCGGCGCGCATGTAGCTTAGGTTGGCGGGCGGCATCGCATGGGTCACGCCAGCTTGCAAATAGATCTGTTTTGCCGCTTTTGCGATCTGGTGCTCGGTCTCAAGCCGCACACCTTTGGGTGGCCA
>RCMY010000376.1_pt1 | contig 41860 bp, 38 predicted proteins | sample 2041341 | NCBI WGS metagenome assembly RCMY01 (sample SAMN09708234, study PRJNA481090) | Marine sediment metagenome, whole genome shotgun sequencing project. | reverse complement strand
GTTCCCAATAGCCCCACGTTGGAGATATGAAACCCGTCCACATCCTTGGCCGGATCAATCGAATTAATCACCAAATCTTCGTTCAGATGCTTGGGCAAAGGCAGCTGCACCAAAATCCCGTGAATTTCCGGGTCGGCGTTCAGGTCAGCGATCAACGCCAACAAATCCGCCTCGGCAGTATCAGCCTCCAACCGGTGCTCCACCGACTTCATGCCTACTTCTACGGTCATTTTCCCCTTTGAGCGGACATAAACTTCGGATGCAGGATCAGACCCGACCAACACAACGGCAAGCCCCGGCGTGATCCCATGATCTGTTTTCAGGCGCACGACATGCTCGCCGACTTGCCCCCGCACGCGGGCTGCAAATTCTTTGCCGTCAATGATTGTCGCTGTCATGAAAACCGTCCTTCAACTTCTCTGGCCCATAATATCCCTGCCAGAGGCAGGAAAGGGCGCGGGGTATTCCCCTGCGCCCTTCTCATAGATCTTTAAAACAGACCTTCAACATCGCCATCGTCATTCAGGCGAATATTTTCGGCCGATGGTACTCTTGGCAGACCCGGCATGGTCATGATTTCGCCACAGATTGCCACAACGAAACCTGCTCCCGCAGACAAACGTACCTCGCGCACTGGAATGTTAAATCCTGTTGGCGCACCGCGACGTTCAGGGTCAGTGGTAAAGCTGTACTGCGTCTTGGCCATACAGACCGGCAAATTGCCGTAGCCCTGCGCTTCCCAGTCCTTCAACTGGTTCAAGATTTTCTGATCCATCACTGCGGCATCTGCGCGGTAGATCTTGGTCGCAATGGTGTTGATCTTGTCGGCAAGGCTCATTTCATCCGGATAGATCGGCGCGAAGTTTGCCTCTCCCTTTTCGATCACCTCAACAACTTTGGTCGCCAGATCGGCAGACCCTTCGCTGCCAAGCTCCCAATGCCGTGACAAGATTGCTTCCGACCCCTGAGATGCGACATAATCCTTAACCGCTTGTACTTCGGCGTCCGTGTCGGTGACAAAATGGTTGATCGCGACGACCACTGGCACGCCAAAGGATTTCAGGTTTTCGATATGCCGACCAAGGTTCGGACAGCCTGCTTGAACTGCCTCGACATTCTCGGCACCCAAATCCGCTTTGGCGACGCCACCGTTCATCTTCATCGCACGCACAGTGGCCACGACGACCACACATGATGGTGCCAGACCCGCTTTGCGGCATTTAATGTTCAGGAACTTTTCAGCACCCAAATCAGCGCCAAAGCCCGCTTCGGTGACAACATAATCGGCCAACTTTAGCGCAGTGGTTGTCGCAATCACGGAGTTACAGCCATGCGCGATATTCGCAAACGGGCCACCGTGGACAAAGGCCGGGTTATTTTCGAGCGTTTGCACAAGGTTCGGCTGCATCGCATCTTTCAGCAGTACAGTCATCGCCCCATCGGCCTTGATGTCGCGCGCATAGATAGGTTTGCGCTCGCGGGTATAAGCCACGATCATATCGCCAAGACGCTTTTGCAAATCGCTCAGATTGCGGGCCAAACACAAGATCGCCATGACCTCGGAAGCCACCGTAATGTCAAAGCCAGCTTCGCGCGGAAAGCCGTTCGAAACGCCGCCCAGCGACGCCGTGATCTGACGCAATGCGCGATCGTTCATGTCCACGACGCGGCGCCACACAACGCGGCGCAAATCGATCTCGAGCTCATTGCCCCAATAGATGTGGTTGTCGATCATTGCGCTCAGCAGGTTATGCGCCGATGTAATTGCGTGGAAATCGCCAGTAAAGTGGAGGTTCATCTCCTCCATGGGCACGATCTGGGCATAGCCACCCCCCGCAGCGCCACCCTTCATCCCAAAGTTCGGTCCAAGCGACGCTTCGCGGATACATACAGCGGCGTTCTTGCCGATGCGGTTCAGACCGTCACCAAGGCCAACAGTTGTGGTTGTCTTGCCTTCGCCCGCAGGCGTTGGGTTGATCGCGGTGACAAGGATCAGTTTGCCATCCGGGCGGTCCTGAACCGAATTGATGAAAGACTGCGATACCTTCGCCTTGTCATGACCGTAGGGCAGCAGATCGTCACTACTGATCCCCAGTTTTTGACCGATCTCCTGAATGGGTTTCTTGGACGCCTCGCGCGCGATTTGGATGTCAGTTTTAAAAGCCATGGTATCCCTCATTCAGTGCCGATCCGGCATGTTGTAGCGATTCATACAGGGGGCCACCGTTAATTAGGTTCAGATTTACGACATTTCCAAAGCGCCTTGCGGCATGGGCGCGGCCAGCGGTTTCTTTTGGGAACGGAAATACCATTGGAGAACGGCAGTAGCGGGAACTTTGTCGCCATTTGCCATCCGCTGCGTGCTTGATGCGGATCAACCTCAATGGAACGGCTTGTGAAGGATCATAGAGTTCTTAATGGTTTTACAAAGTAGCTAGGGGTACTGACAAGCGCATCGGCCCTGAAAGCGTTGCCAAAGCGACGGCTATTGCTTGGAGGCGGCCAGCAGAAACTATACTTTTGCGAAAATCTATGACTAGGTCTGGGTTCGAACCAGACATTCCTAAACTGAAAACTGTGGCTCAGATCATCTTAGGTGCCCATGTCCGCTGATCAGGGACATGCAGCCGCATCCGTTCACCCAGCGTCAACACGCCTTCGCGTTCTACCCATGCAGTCACGCCGCGCCGGTCCTTGGCCGCTGCTTTAAACGCTTTGCCGTGGCCCGGCATATCGGCCTCAATCTCGCGGGCGGGCAAGGAGCAGGGGCGGTTTTCCATGTCAATCACAAGGGTCGCGCCGGATGCACCTTGGAGCCGTGAAGATGGCGGTACATGCGTGAAATCCGAAATCCCTTCGATAACGATGCTTGCCCCTAAATAGCTGGGGTCCAGCGCGTCGATCCCCATGGTTGCAGCAATGGCGGCGATTTCCTCGGCGCTCATCACGCACAACTGACGGGTGTTCCGGATCACTGTGTCGCGGGGATACTGCAATAGCACGCGGCTGCAAGACGGGCGGGTCAGGCCGCTGTGGGTTTCGCCATCAGCACCGGCAAAGCTTAGGACAAGGGACTGCTTAGCATAGGCTTTCAACCCGGCAGCGCGGTCCGGTACGGTACCAAGCCAAGTGATCGTGGCGTAGTGGTCAGTTGGAACTAGGGCGGGCATACGTCATCTCCTTGTTTGGACAATGTGCGCAAAACCGCCCCAAAAGAAAAGGCCCCGCACATGCAGGGCCTTTTCTTTTATTTTGATGATCCCATCAGCGATGCTGATCAGGTCGTTGGTTCAGGTTCCAGACCGCCAGAAGGAGGCGTCTTCTTGCCCTTGGCCTTGGGGATCGCAGTGACACTTGGCTTGTCCAAACCGCTTGTATCTTCCCCGTCAGGATCCTGAGGCGGCTTGCCGTCCATGATGCGCTGAATCTCTTCGCCGGTGAGGGTTTCATATTCCAGCAGGCCTTGGGCCAGACGCTCGAATTCTTCGCCATTTTCGGAAATCAGCTTGAACGCGCGGTCATAGCCGGTGTCGATAATGGCTTTCACTTCGCTTTCGATCAATTCCTTGGTCGCGGCAGAAACACTAAAGCCACCTGCCCCGCCATTGGCCTGATATCCGGCAGCCGCTTCGGAATAGTCGATGTTACCGACCTTGTCCGACATGCCCATGCGCATCACCATACCGCGCGCCAATTGGCTGGCTTGCATGATGTCGCCCATCGGACCCGAAGAAACGCTATCAGGACCATACTTAAAGATTTCAGCCGCTTTGCCCGCCATGGTCATGGCGATTTTCTGTTCGGCTTCGTCTTTGAACATCTGCAGTTTGTCCATCTCAGGCAGGCTCATCACCATACCCAAGGCACCACCGCGTGGGATGATCGTGGCCTTATAAACCGGATCACATTTATCCAGCTTCATACCGACGATGGCATGGCCTGCTTCGTGATAGGCGGTCTTTTCTTTCTGGTCTTGGGTCAGAACCATCGAACGCCGTTCGGCACCCATCATGATTTTGTCCTTGGCAGATTCGAAATCCATCATTGCCACGAAACGACGCCCAACACGTGCGGCGGTCAAAGCGGCCTCGTTCACGAGGTTCGCCAGATCGGCACCCGAAAAACCGGGTGTACCACGTGCGATGATGCGCAGATCAACGTCGGGGCCAAGTGGAGTCTTGCGCGCATGCACGCCCAAGATTTTCTCGCGGCCTTTGATGTCGGGGTTGCCGACGGACACCTGACGATCAAAACGACCCGGACGCAGCAAAGCAGGGTCCAACACGTCTTTGCGGTTTGTCGCAGCGATAATGATTACACCTTCGTTGGCTTCAAAGCCGTCCATCTCGACCAGCAATTGGTTGAGGGTCTGTTCACGCTCATCGTTACCGCCGCCGTAGCCGGCACCACGCGAACGGCCCACAGCATCGATTTCATCGATGAACACGATGCAAGGCGCGTTCTTTTTGGCCTGTTCGAACATGTCACGAACACGGGATGCACCGACACCAACGAACATTTCGACAAAGTCGGAACCCGAGATTGTAAAGAACGGCACGCCTGCCTCGCCCGCGATGGCACGCGCCAACAGGGTTTTACCTGTACCGGGAGGGCCCTCTAGCAAAGCGCCTTTAGGGATTTTACCGCCAAGTCGGCTGAACTTCTGCGGATTGCGCAGGAACTCTACGATCTCTTCCAGTTCTTCCTTGGCCTCGTCGATGCCTGCCACGTCATCAAACGTCACGCGACCATGCTTTTCGGTCAGCATCTTTGCCTTGGATTTGCCAAAGCCCATTGCCCCGCCTTTGCCACCACCTTGCATCCGGTTCATGAAATAAATCCACACACCGATCAGCAACAAAATTGGCAGCAGCGACATCAGGAATGTCTGGAAACCAGATTGCTGCTGCGGCTCGGCGCGTACTGGAACGTCATTTGCCATTAGCAACGAAGTAACTTCGGCATCTTGGGGCATGATCGTGACATAGTCAGAGCCATCGGCGCGACGGAAGCGAACCTGTTCACCATCCAGCGTGACATTACGGACATCGCCCGCTTCGACCGCTGTAACAAATTCGGAATAGCTGATTTCGCGACTTTGCAGACCGTTGGTTGATCCGCTGAATAGATTGAACAGCGCCAATACCAGCAGCATCAAAACGACCCAAAAGGCGAGATTACGCATATTACCCAAGGAAACTCTCCTAAATCCGGGGGACGACATCAATACAATGTACCCGTTGTCTATAAGATAGAGACGCTGGGCGTATGTTCAATGCGTTATGTGTGCGGCAAAAAAGGTATCTTCACCGCGATTAAGCCGTGCTTGCCAGTTTTGTGGCCAACCAGCAAGGGGTGCGGCGATCAAGTGTGTGCCATTCCAGACGGCAGGTGTCGATAAAAGCGCACCTCGCGGGATGTCCAAAGCGCGCCAATCTGCACATTGGCTTAAACCTTTGTCACCCAAGGCCTGAACGGTCAGATGCCCTGTTTGCGCGATTTCGTCCGAGGGCGGTGTGAAAACCCATCGATCATCCCAAACATCGCCCACTTCTTCTTTGAGAGTTGCTACGGCGTTTAACTCTCTGAAAATCCAAAGTGTTTTACCCTTTCGCCGCAGCTCACAGCCCTGCAATGTCGCTGAAGGCCCTTGCTCAAGCGCATCAAAGACTGAGGCAACGGCGCTGCTGCGCGGCGCATAATAGGCACCGTTCACCCATTTTAACGCATGCACAACAAGACGCCGGCGCAATTCCGGATGCTGATCGGCCAATTCGCCTTCGTCGATTGCAACGGCACCCGCACGAAGCTTCACAATACGCCGCGCAAGCACCAACATTTGATGATTCAACGCATCTTTTGCAGCGGAAAGGTTTAGCGAGACATCGCCTATTGCGTCAGCGTCGATCCCCAGATCAGACAGAATCGCCAGCGCTTTGCGGGTGCGAACACGATCAAAACGGTCATCATTATTGCTGGGGTCATCGACCCAAGGGATATTCTGGGCAGTTAAGTAATCGCGCAACTCGGCCCTGCGGGCCTGCAAAAGCGGTCTGACCCATTGCATACCTTCGCGTTCAAAACGGCCGGGCATGGCGGCCAACCCGTCAACGCCAGCGCGCCGCCCGACACGCATTAAAAAGCTTTCTGCTTGGTCGTCTTTGGTGTGACCGAGGGCAATGCAGTCGGCACCAACACCCCGCCCCCATTGTGCCAGCAGTCCATAGCGGGCTTTGCGGGCCTCGTCTTGCAGATTGCCGGATCTATCCCAGTCTTTCCAATCAAGATTTTGATGGTCCAACCCAAGCCCCCCACACACCGCAGCGACCATCGCCGACTCGTCCGCGGCCTCGGTTCGCAGGCCATGATTGACCGTTGCGACGACAAGTTTGATGTCATTGCACTGCGCGAATTGGGACATCAGGTGCAGCATGGCCATCGAATCGCTGCCGCCGGAAACGGCAGCGCCCATGGTTTTAGGTGGATAAGGTCGAAACTGGTCAGCTATCAGCCGCGCCAGATCAGCCGTCATCGAATTACTGACAATTCAGCGCAGCACGCTCGCTCGATGCTTGTGGCACGAAGGGGCTGGTCGGAAAGCGGGTCGCGACCTCACCTAGGGTGACACATGCCTCTTGGCGTTGCTCAAGTGCGCCAAGAGATTTGCCCAGCTGATACAATGCTTCGGGTGCCAATGGGCCGACCGGATCAGAACTGAAGCTGGCGAGATACGCGCGCGCGGCCTCGCGGATGTCGCCCAGACCGCTTAGGGCATCACCGCGCCGCAGATCGGACTCGGGGCCTAGCGGGCCACCTGGGTAGGTCTGATTAAAGGTCGCAAACTGGTCAGCGGCGGTGCGAAAGTCACCGGTTGCGAGCGCCGCCTTCGCCCGCTCAAAATCATCAGCTTCGCCTACGGCAAGTTCGGCAGTGTTCGTTGGTGCGGACGGTGTCGTAGCCGGCACGCTGGTTGCAGGCGCCTCGCCGCCGCCAAGGGTCGAAGTTGCGCCAATGGCACCCACATCGCCACCCTCGAGTTCGACAAGGCGGAATTCAAGATCGCCGATCCGGTTGGTGCCATCAGTGACAACACGGTTGATACGGTTCTCAAGCTCTTCGGTTTTCGAGGTCAGGCGTTGCAGTTCGCTTTCCATCGCGTTCATGCGGTCCAACACGGAACCGCCGGTCAGGTTCATCGACGCGCCGCCCGTAGTGGACAGTTCACGCCGAAGCTTTTGCACTTCGACGTTCAGCACGGTTAGCTCCTGACGCACATCCGCCAAGGTTTGCGCATCTTGCGCCTGTGCTGCAACTGGCCCAAAGGCCAGTCCCAGCATCATCATCACAACAAACCGCATCATGTTATCCTAACAGTTTCGTTCTTGTTTAGCTCGACAAACCGCCGGCCAGCACGGTGACGGCGCGGCGGTTCTTGGCATAGCATGCTTCTTGCGAACACACTTCAATCGGACGTTCCTTGCCATAGCTTACAGTCCGCAGACGGTTGCCAGAAACGCCGCGCGACACCAAATATTCACGGGCCGCGTTTGCACGACGTGCACCAAGTGCCACGTTATATTCACGTGTGCCTTGCTCGTCCGCGTGGCCTTCGATGATCGCTTGATAATCACTGTTTTGATTCAGCCAGTTCGCTTGGCCATCCAACGTTGCCTGACCGGCAGGTGTCAAAGACGACTGGTCGACCTCAAACAGCACACGGTCACCAATGGATTGCTGAAAATATGCAGTCGATGCTGGGTCATTGGCGCTGCCGGCGATGATCCCGCCATTTGCTGGGGCCATGCTGCCCGAACCGTTCATCCCATCCGCACCAAAGCGGTTAGGATTGGTACAGGCTGATACGGCGAGGGCGGCGATCAGAAGAGTGGCGGTCAATATGCGGTTCATGAGGTCGGCCTTTATAAAGCTGGCGTTAATTCTGGTTTATTTGGTGTTAACACAGCGCCGTGGCCTTGGGAAACACCAAGGCGCTGCATTTATTAGTTCTGGAGCGGCGACCACGACGGGTCAGACCCGCCCTCTTGGGTTCGCACAGGTTTCAGGTTCCGGCCCGAGATATCCACGGAATACAACGAGGATGACCCGCCGGTCCCTTGGGTTTCACGCGCAAACATGATGACGCGGCCATTTGGTGCCCATGTCGGACCTTCGTCCAAGAATGATGCCGTCAGCAGGCGTTCTTCGGATCCGTCCAGGCGCATCACACCAATGTGAAAGCGGCCCTTGTTCTGCTTGGTGAACGCCACCAGGTCGCCACGAGGGGACCAGACAGGCGTGCCATAGCGGCCTTCCCCGAACGAGATCCGCTGCGCTTCGCCGCCACCGGCAGACATTACGTACAGTTGCTGGCTGCCCGAACGGTCGCTTTCAAACACGATCCGGCTGCCATCAGGCGAATAGCTGGGTGCGGTCTCGATTGCAGGTGTGTTTGTCAGGCGCACAGATTGCCCGCTGCCGATATCCATTGTGTAGATGTCAGTGTTGCCACCTTGGGTCAGCGAATAAACAACCGTGTTGCCAGAGGGCGAGAAACGCGGCGCAAAGCTCATCGTGCCGTCTGCGCTTTCCAGAACGCGACGCTGAACCGATCCGATGTCCAGAACATAGATCCGCGGGAAACCGCTTTCATAGCTGGTGTAAAGAATACGGTCCCCCGAGGGCGAGAAACGCGGAGCAAGTACGATCGACGAGCTGTCGGTCAGATAACGGACGTTCGCACCGTCATAGTCCATTACGGCCAAACGCTTTTGCCGGTTATCTTTGGGTCCAGTTTCGGACACATATACAACGCGGCTGTCGAAATATCCGCCCTCGCCTGTGATCCGCGAATAGACAGCATCGGCGACCTTGTGCGCCATGCGACGCCAACCATCGACCGTGCCTGAAAATTGCAACCCCGACCCAAGTTCGGCGCCCGAAAACACATCATAGAGGCGGAATTTCACGTTCAAGGTATTGCCCGATACACTGACTGCGCCGGTAACCAACGCCTGAGCGTTTATCGCTTTCCAGTCGGCGTATTGAACAGGCGCGTTAAAATCGCTGACGGTGGAAATGAATGCACTCGCAGGGATCTCGCGAAAAAGGCCAGAGCCGACCAAGTCTTCAGAAACCACGCGCGCCAGATCAACGGCCATCTGCCCCGCATCGCCGCTTTCGGGTTGAAAGCTGGGCACCGCAAAAGGCAATGGTTCGATCACGCCTTCTGTGATTTCGATCCGCAGGGGGCCTTGTTGGGCCTGAGCGGTTCCTGCGACGGCACAAATCAGCGCCAGACATATGCTCAATACTCGTAAAATCATTTGATGCGCATCCTTTCAGGATTGAAGGTCATCTCAATATTCTGCCATTGGCCAAATTTATCTACAGGAAGCTGATATCCGCGCGATCCACAGCGGATAATCGCCCGTCTGGCGGCTTCAAATGCCTGCCCTGCGGCGGCCTGTGACCCACCAGAGCTGCCTGTCATGGTAATGGTATTGTTTTGCGGTGTGCCATCTTGGTTCATCTGAACGCTGACAACAACAGTCGTACGCAACGCGTCAGACGACAGCGAGCCGACGTTCCAGCAGGCCGACACGGCAAGGCGCAGCGATTCCTTTTCGCCATTCGATAGCGGTGGCCCGGTAGGGGCTGCTGGCGCGGGTGTCGCGGGCTTGTCTTCGCCGCCCAATGCTTCGGCCAAGGCCGCAGCAACCGCGTCGGTATCTACAGCTGGCTGCGCCGGTTTCGGGGTCGGTTTCGGATCGGGGGTCGGCGTCGGTGTGGGTGCTGGCTTTGGTGTTTCGACCGCTTCGGCAACCTGTGGCGCAGGCGGCGTTGGCCTGCGCGCAGGCGGGCGGGCAGACTGGTTTGGCGCGGCTTTGGGGGCCTCTGCGGCTTCGGTAACAATCTCGGTTGTTGCTTCTTCCGGCGCGGTCGCCTCTTGCGCTTCCTCCACAACTTTCTCGGCAGGGGCATCCGGCGTTGCGGCCTCCTGCTCTACCACGTCGGGGCGGGCGTCGGGGTCTGGCTGTGCAACCGCCTCGGGTGCCACGCGATCAACGGGGCGCGGCACGGCGACGGGCGCGACTTCGGGCGCGATCACGGCAACCTCAGCCGGGGGTTCTGGCGATTCAGGTGCAGTCTCGCTGACTTCTGCGGCGGGGGGCGGCGTCGGTGCGGGTTCCTCTGGTGCAGGATCGGGCTGTGGCGCTTCTGGCTCGACTGGCGGGGGCTGTTGGATTTCAGGTTCAGGTGTCTCGGCTGGTGCTGGGGGTGTCTCAGGCTGCGCGGATTCGGTCGGCTGCTCTGCCGATTGCGAGGCAGCAACAAGCGCGTCAAATTCGGCTGCAGACAGCACTGACACTTCTTGCATCTCAAAGGGTTCAGGGTTCGGCCTGAAAACATCGCCAAATAGCAAAAATAGGATAAGCCCCAGATGCCCTGCGCCTGAAATGTAGTGCCCCGTGTGCATGGTTAACCGCCCGACGTCCCAGTGCCGTCCAGCTTTGGGCCACCCGTTTCAGTCACCAAACCAATGTTTGAAAATCCACCGGCGTTCAGGGCACCCATTACCTCCATGACCGTCGCATAGGATACAGCCCCGTCAGCGCGCAGGAATACGCGGTCGCTGGACCGTTCAGTTGCAATTGCACGCAGCTTGGAAATCAAGTCACCTCGGGCTGTTTCGGTCTTCTGAATTTGAACAGATCCGTCCGCCAGCAACGTGATGGTCAGCGGCTCTTCCTGCTCGGAAGGCAATGCAGTCGCAGCGGTCTTAGGAAGCTCGACCGGGACTCCAACCGTCAACAGCGGTGCCGCGACCATAAAGATAATCAAAAGCACCAGCATAACGTCCACAAAGGGCGTGATGTTAATTTCAGCCATCGGCTGCGCGCGACCACGACGCCGCCCGCGCCCACCGCCACCAGATTTTTTTGCGATACCAGCACCCATCGGTCAGCTATCCAACTGACGGCTTAGGATAGTGGCAAATTCATCGGCAAATGCTTCATAGCTGCCAAGAATCCGGTCTGAATCCGCGCTTAGCTTGTTATAGAAAATAACCGCAGGGATCGCGGCCAGCAGTCCAATACCGGTCGCCAGAAGCGCCTCGGCGATACCGGGGGCTACGACTACAAGGCTGGTGTTTTGCTGCGATGCGATTTCAATAAACGAGTGCATGATCCCAAAGACGGTGCCAAACAGCCCGACAAAAGGTGCTGTCGATCCCGTTGTCGCCAAAACAGGCAACCCTTTTTGCAGCTTTTCTGCTTCCTTGGCGATTGCCACATCCATCGACCTATCAATGCGTGCGGTAGCGCCGGGAATCAGATCACCATCCTCGCGGTGGGATCTGCGCCACTCGGTCATACCAGCGGCAAAAATCTTTTCTGCGGCCCCGTCAGGGTCTGGACCGATGGTGTCGTACAAGCCGTCCAAAGGTTCGCCTGACCAGAACGCCTGATCAAAAGCATCGGCTTCGGCCTTGACCTTGCGATACTGCAACATTTTTTGCGCAATGATTGACCAAGACCAGAATGATGCAACGATCAAACTGATCATGACTAATTTTACGGTGATTGTCGCGCGCAGGAATAGACCCAAGAGCGAGAAATCAATCTCGCTCGCCGCCGCCAGCGTTTCTGCTTCCATCGGTTCTGCTCTTTACTAAAGGCCCCTTACGGGGCTGTTCCGCCTCAATGGCCCTGTTTTCCAAGGCGCTATTTGGCACAAGCTTAGCCGAGTGCAATGTCGATTACTAGGATTATGGCATCAATTCGCGTGTCACAGGGACATTGAGCGAAGTTTCGCTGGCAATCTGCAGGGTTTCCCGCTGGCGTTGATGCAGACGATCGTGACGGCGGCGCGAAGCAGTAGCGTGTCGGCACGCCAGACCTCTTGGGACATCTCCATGCGCGCAGGCCCGATGGACGTCGTCCAGGTGCGCACCTCAAGCAGATCGTCGAAAACTGCAGGCGCGATGTAATCAGCCTCAACTCTGCGCACAGCGAATACAACGCCATCCGCCTTCATCTCAAGCTGGTCGATCCCGATCTCGCGCACCCAGTCACTGCGCGCCCGTTCGATATAACGCAGATAATTTGCGTAATAGACGATACCCGCCATATCGGTATCTTCGTAATAGACGCGAATGGGCAGGGTATGGGTCATTGGGCTTTGTCTAACCTCGCAAACAGGCGCAGCGCATGGGAAGGGTCTTGCGCGGCAGATGGCAGTACAGGATCGTAGGCTGCGCGCAAAAGCTTTGCAATATCGGGGCGCAGGATGGTGGTTTTATTCGCCACAGCCAAAGGCGACCGATCTTTGAAGGCCGTATCTGACCAAAGCAGAAAGGATTGTACGATCTGACTAAGTGCCAAGGTCTGTGCAGGCACCGCACTGAGTTGTTTGTCCATCCGCAAGAATACAAAGCAAGCCTTGATCGCGCCAGTCTCGTCAAACCGGAAAAGACGGTACTGATTGGCATCCACCGCCGTCAGTTTCTTAACCAAAGGCCCCAAATCGGGGACAAGTCGATCCAAGTCCGGCACATCCGGCAACTCGGTCCAGTCCTTGAAAAAGAACATCATCAGATTGCTGCCCAACTCGGGGTCCGTCTCGGCGATCTTGTGACCGGACAAAACGCAGACTGCCTCAAGCGCGCCCTTGATGACGGACAAGGTCGCTTCGTCCACGCCAAACACGACCGGAGACAGGGGCCGCCCCCAACGGGCGAATGCAAATTCCCCGCTGTCCCGTGTAAACAGTTTTTCTATATCTTGTGGTGTCATCTCGTCTTCCAAATGGTCTAAATTCCTTGCCGAAGGCTGCGCCACGTCAGCCAAACAGATCTGACCGAGATTTTGGCGGCTCCATCCCCAAATGGGTCCACGCCTTTTGCGCCAACATCCGGCCGCGCGGTGTGCGTTGAATCAACCCTTGCTGCAAAAGAAATGGCTCGATCACCTCTTCCAGCGCATCACGCGATTCCGACAACGCTGCCGACATCGTCTCAATGCCCACAGGTCCGCCTTGGTAATTCTCGGCAATGAGGCGCAAATACCGCCGGTCAGCGCTGTCTAATCCCAAACGGTCCACGCCCAGCCGCGTCAGCGCCATGTCTGCCAATTCCTGCGTCACGCGTCCGTTGCCTTCGACTACGGCAAAATCCACAACGCGCCGCAATAGGCGCCCTGCGATCCGTGGCGTGCCACGGGCGCGCTTGGCAATCTCGCGCGCGCCCCCTTCTTCCGCCGGTGCCCCCAATTTTCGGGCATTGCGATCGACAATGATAAAAAGTTCATCCTCGGTGTAAAACTCAAGCCGCGTCGGAATGCCAAACCGGTCGCGCAGCGGCGTGGTCAAAAGGCCCATCCGCGTTGTGGCCCCCACCAATGTAAATGGCTGCAATTCAATCCTTACCGTGCGCGCGGCTGGCCCTTCGCCGATGACCAAATCCAACTCGAAATCTTCAAGCGCGGGATATAGTACTTCTTCGACAGCTGGGTTCAGGCGGTGAATTTCGTCGATAAACAAAACATCGCGTGCCTCAAGGTTGGTCAGGATCGCGGCCAGATCGCCGGCTTTGGCCAACACCGGCCCCGACGTCATGCGGAATCCAACGCCCAATTCGCGTGCCATAATCTGTGCAAGGGTCGTTTTGCCCAAACCGGGGGGGCCATGAAACAACGTGTGGTCCATCGCCTCTTCGCGTTGTTTGGCGGATTGGATGAATACCTTTAGGTTCGAACGCGCCTCGGCCTGCCCTACGAATTCATCCAGCATCTGAGGCCGCAGCGCGCGGTCAAAATCCTCTGGCAGCGGATCGGGCCGCAAGGTTGGGTCGATGTCGATCATTCAATTTCCAAAACTATGGGGCACTCTATGCCGATGGTGCCACTCTACCCCTTGGGGGCAAGGAGTTTCAACGCCGCGCGGATCAATGCCGGGGTTTCCCCATCGGGATGTTCACCGGCAGCTTGCGCCACGGCCCCCGCCGCATCTCCGGGCCCATAGCCCAGGTTGCCCAGAGCAGAAAGCGCCTCGGATTGCGCGGATTGGTTAGGGGCTGCTGTGGTTCTCCGGCTTGGCACGGGTGCTTCGATCACCTCGATGGCTTCAACCTCGCCATGAGCTTCGGCCAGTGTGCCGGTCATCGCCATGACACCCGGAGCCTTGTCCTTAAGGTCCAAAACAACCCGCTGTGCGATCTTGGGGCCGACCCCTTTGGCCGCTTTGACAGCATTCCAATCGCCAAGCGCGATGGCGCGGCTGACACCGTCAGGCCCAAGTGCGCCCAAAATCGCCAGCGATGCCTTTGCCCCGACCCCTTGGACCGACGTCAGCAGACGATGCCATTCCTTTTCGACAAGCGTCTGGAAACCGAACAACTGCATCAAATCTTCGCGGACGACCAAGTCGGTGAACAATGCGACCGCCTCTCCTACGCCGGGGAGGGCAGCCAATGTGCGGTCTGAACAATACACCAAATATCCGACACCACGCACGTCGATCAGAACATGGTCCGGTGCGCGATAGTCGATGCGACCTGTGATCTTGCCAATCATGCGCTTGCCCTTGCAACCGCTTGGGCAAGAGTGCTGGCCCCACCGTGGTGGGCGTGACAGATCGCAATGGCCAATGCATCCGCTGCATCCGGGCCCGCAATCTCGATCCCTGGCAGCTGCATGCGTACCATGTGCATCACCTGCCCCTTGTCTGCGTGGCCCACGCCAACCACAGTTTTCTTGACGGTATTTGGGGCATATTCACCCACTGTTAGCCCCGCCTGGGCAGGTACAAGCATTGCGATTCCGCGCGCCTGACCCAGCTTTAGCGTGCCAGCGCCGTCCTTGTTGACGAATGTCTGTTCGACTGCGGCGGACTCTGGCCTGTAGGTTACCATTATTCTGGTAAGCTGCGCATGAAGCGACAAAAGTCGCGAGGCCAGATCGGGCCCCACGGACACACAAACCCCGTTTGCGACATGACTTATCCGGCTGCCGGCCACATCAATGACACCCCACCCCATGTTGCGCAGCCCCGGATCAATCCCGATTACCCGTATCATGTGCTTTTTTACCTCGGTTTTTATGTTTTTAGACGATTAGCACAAAACACGAACATCCACCAAGGCTTTTCCGGCCTGCCTTGGAAATGCCACAATTGACCCAACGCCTGCCCACAGCCATGCAAAAACGACGTTCGGAACGTCTTGAGCGTCACCGCGCCTGCCTCAAATACGCCTTATTTTATTAAGCATTCGCATTCCATGCTGCTATGCAGCAAACGCAGATCACACATGCAAGTCTAGGTGTTGTGGCAAGTTTTCAAACTGCCTAGTTGCTAAGCATACCGACGCACCTATCAGCAAATTTGAAATTCAAGGATGGCTCCAATGGCTATGTTCTACACACAAACAACCAACTACGCGACTGCATCTACCGTCAACCGCGTTTTCTCTCATTTGGGTGACATCGTTGCCAGCGTTGTTTCCTGGAACGATGCACGCGTAACCCGCAACGCTTTGTCCACTCTGACAGACCGCGAACTTGACGATATCGGCCTGACACGTGGTGATATCGAGAACGTCGCGCTCAACCACTTCATTCGCTAACGCGCAATGACAGACCCATGCCCCAAGGGCAGTCCACCGGACAGAAAATAGCCACGCTTACCGAACGGTAGCGTGGCTAATTTTTTTTCGTTGTAACGGTTCAGATGCGGTTAAAACTTCGCAGCGCCGCCCCGCATTATTGGCCCGATTTTGTTCGCAAGCATCTGGGTAATCGGGTCAACTTTTAAAACCCATGCCCCCGCACGTTCTACGATCGTACCGTTACTCAGGGAATTGAGCCGGGTCTGGTATGTGCCTGGCCCGTTTGCCGATAGCATGAATGCCTTTAGCAGGAAAAACATAACGATCAGCGCCAGAACATATTTGACTGGGAACCCAGCATCACGACGGCGTGGCCTTGCGATCACGAGTCCGTCGTTGCGGATGGTCGTATAATAACCGTTCGCCATCGCTTTGTGCTTCTGGCTCAAATGATTAACGCGTTTCCAAAACTGTTGATGTGTCTCAACCATGGTCGCCTCGAAATGCTTAAGGCCCCCACCTCTCACACTTTAGACATTACAGCAGATTTGCGCCCGTTTCCACATATTTACGCAAATTAGGGCGTAATAGGGGCAGTTAATGTGTCGATTTTTGGACCGTTAGGGTCGTCCAGTCGCCAATCATCTCTCTGTTAAGCAGATTGATGCCAGATCGTGCATAAACTTCAATGACGTCATCTGCTTGCTCGTTAAGAATACCCGAGAGAATCGCCTTGCCGTTCGGGGCCAGCGCTTTCGCCATATCTGGGGCCAGCGCCACCAATGGCCCTTTTAGAATATTTGCAAAGATCAGATCGAAAGGAGCCTTTGCGGCAAGATCGGGGTGATCAAAGCCCGCAGCCTCTACGCAGATCAGTCGATCGGTCAGACCATTTGCGGCGGCGTTGGCGCGTGCAACATCTACGGCAACCTCGTCAATGTCGCTCGCCAACACAGGGTTTGGCCAGATACGAGCTGCAGCCATCGCCAGTACGGCAGTGCCGCATCCGATATCGGCCACGTTTTGGCCGACCATACCGTCATTCGCCAATCGGTCTAGCGCCCGAAGACAACCCAACGTCGTTCCGTGATGACCCGTGCCAAACGCCATCGCCGCCTCGATCAACAGCGGCTCACAGCCTTCGGGCACTTTGTCGGCGTCATGGCTGCCATAAACGAAAAAGCGGCCCGCCTCGACGGGGGACAGTTCGCGGCGCACATGTGCGACCCAATCAGTCTCGGGCAGTTCGGAAACGACAAAATCTTTTGCGCCCATTGTGGCGGCTAAAATCGCCAAAGCGGTCTGGTCGGGGGCTTCCTCGAAATAGCCGCCTACTTCCCAGAGGCCTGATCCGTCTTCCATCTCGAATACGCCCACGCCTGTCGGCTCCGGCATCAACCTCTCCATCGCCTCGCCCAAAGCATAGGCTGGCTTGCGTCCTTCAAGGGTGGTCAGGGCTGTGAATGTGGGCATCGGTCTCTCCGCAGGTTGCTCGCGTCGCCTAAGCGGGCGCGCCAGTCAGGTCAAGGTATGACTACTGCGCAGCCACGGGCTGCGGGCGCGTAAAAATTGTCTCGTGGCCGGGCATCGGGTGGCGCGGGATCATCAGGGACAGGATCAGCGATACGCCCGCCATGGCCGCCGCCAGAACAAATACCGCGGCAGGCGACACCAACCATAGCAACCCAAGGCCAACGGGCAGGAACACAGCGGCTATATGGTTGATGGTAAATGCAACAGCAGCAGTGGGCGCAATATCACCAGGATCCGCAATCTTCTGGAAATAGGTTTTTAACGCCAGCGCCAGCGCGAAAAACATGTGATCAATCACATAGAGGCTCGCCGCCACGACCACGCCCCATCCCAGATAGTACACACCGCCATAGGCCAAGAACACGATGATCAACCCGACATATTCGAATGACAACGTACGCCGCTCTCCGAAAATGCCAACGGCGCGTCCCATCAGTGGGGCGAATATCATGTTGGCGATCAGGTTGATCAAATACAGCAGTGTGATTTCGTGCACATCAAATCCAAAGCGTTCCACCATCATAAAGCCAGCGAAAACCACGAAAATCTGGCGCCGCGCGCCCGACATGAACTGCAGCGCATAATACAGCCAGTAGCGTTTGCGCACTACCATCTTCTTGACCTGCGGATGCGGTGCCTCGAATTGCGGGTAAGCAAACAGCGCGAACAAGGCGATCACCACGGTGACACTGCCGCCGATCATGTAAACTATGTTATAGGACAGCGACAGCGTGTCCCACAGCGCCATAATCGCCAGATAGGCCACTAAAGTCGCAGCAGATCCTGCCGCCATCAGCCAGCCAAGCATACGCGGCGCGTCTTCGATCTTGAGCCATTGCAACTGCAACGACTGATTGACCGTCTCGTAATAGTGAAACCCTATCGAACTCAACATAGTGATCGTCAGAATGCCGCCCATCGACGGAAACCAAGCGGTAACAGCCGTCGCGGCCCCCAGCAAGACAAGCGACACCAACCCCAACACCTGCTCGCGGACAAATATGATAATCGCAATAACACCGACAGCCAGAAACCCCGGAATCTCGCGTACTGTGTGAAGCAACCCGATATCCGAACCGTCAAAATTCGCCACTTCGATCACAAAGTTGTTCAACAGCGCCGACCAAGTATTGAACGCAATCGGCATGGCCAAAGCCATCAAGAACAACAACGCGACAGGGCGGCGCCAAAACGGTTGATGCTTGGCATCCTCAAGGGTCACAAATTGGGTCATGCCAAATCCTTTACGCCCCAATCCTAACCTTGACGAGGTCAAATCAGACGAAAACCGTCCAACAATAATTGGTTCCTGTATTCCAAATGGAAAGAAATCTTCGCCGAAGTCATGTATGCCGGTCAGGCAAAACCAATAAAGACTCAGTAAAAACTTTGCGGGTCAATATCGACGGCAATGCGCAGTTCCCCTTTCAGGCGCAACTGCCCGACCCACTTGGCAAGCGCCTCTTGCAGGGGCACCGACTTGTCGGCTTTGACAAGCAACCGCACCCGGTGACGGCCCCTTACCCGCGCAATTGGTGCAGGGGCGGGGCCGTAAACCTGTGCGCCCACGGCCCGCAACGGCCCGTCCTGCCGCGCCAGTTGATTGCCCGCGTCAAAAAGCGCCGCCACATCGGGCCCACTTAGAATGATACCTGCCATGCGACCGTATGGCGGGACACCGGCCTGCCGCCGCTCCGCGGCTTCGGCCTTCCAGAATGCTTCTTCCTCGCCCGCAAGAATGGCACGGATCACCGGATGATCCGGCTGATATGTCTGTAACAATGCCGCCCCCGGTGCCTCGGCACGTCCTGCCCGTCCTGCGACCTGCCGCATCAATTGAAAGGTCCGTTCGGCGGCGCGCAGGTCCGACCCCATCAGCCCAAGATCCGCGTCGATGACGCCCACCAATGTCAGGTTCGGAAAATTATGCCCTTTGGCCACCAGTTGCGTACCAATAATGATGTCAGCGGCACCCTCAGCGATGCCTGCAATCTCGGCCTTCAGGGCGCGCGCTGATCCGTACATATCCGAACTCAGAGTGGCGACCCGCGCATTCGGCCATAATTCGGCGGCTTCTTCGCCCAACCGTTCGACACCTGGACCCACGGCAGCAAGTTTGCCTTCGGCCTCGCAGGACGGGCAGGCATCGGGCATGGGTTTGCTTTCGCCACATTGGTGGCAGACCAGCCGTTTGAGGAACCTGTGCTCGACCATGCGCGCGTCGCAATGATCGCACGCAATCTGGTGCCCGCAAGCCCGGCACAAAGTAACGGGCGCATAGCCACGGCGGTTGATGAACAACATAGCCTGTTCGCCGCGCTCCAGACGTTTGTCGACCTCTGCTCGCAAAGACGGGGATACCCATTTGTCGCTTGGCAATCCTTCTGTGCGCATGTCGATTGCGCCCATCTGGGGCATGACTGCCGGCCCGAACCGCGAGGTCAGTTCGACCCGCGTGTATTTGCCCGCCTCGGCATTCGCCCAGCTTTCCAAACTCGGCGTGGCCGAAGCCAGCACGACCTGAGCACCGCAGATCGACGCGCGCAGTACCGCCATGTCGCGGGCATTATACAGCACGCCTTCTTCTTGCTTGTAGGACGTGTCGTGTTCTTCATCCACAACGATCAAGCCCAGATTCTGGAACGGCAAGAACAGTGCAGACCGTGCACCGATCACAACCTGCGCTTGACCCTGCCCGACCATGCGCCAAATGCGGCGGCGTTCAGTCATGGTGGCCCCTGAATGCCATTCGGCGGGCTTTGCGCCAAAACGCGCCTCGACCCTGTGGAGGAACTGTTCGGTCAGCGCAATCTCGGGCAGCAGCACAAGCGCCTGACGCCCGGCTTTCAGCGCGGCGGCAACCGCTTCAAGATACACCTCAGTCTTGCCCGACCCCGTCACCCCGCGCAGCAATGTCGTGCCGTATTTGCCTGATTGCACCCCTTTGGCCAGAAGCGCCGAGGCATCCGCCTGATCCGTTGTCAGCTCTTTGCTGGGCAGACTTGGGTCCATTCGCAAAAAAGGCGAATCGCGGGGGCTGTCTTGTTCAACCACCGCGTCCTGCGCGACCAATCCCTTGATGACTGATGATGTAACGCCGGCCATCTCGGCCAGCTCTTTCAGAGTAAAGGCCAGATCGCCGTATTCAGCCAAGGTTTCCAGCACCCGACGCCGCGCATCTGTCATGCGATCGGGGTCAGAAGTACCGCGCCGGTAAATCTTGCGCATTGATGGCGGGTCGCCCAGCCCCGGTGCCCGGGTGGCAAGCCGCAACATCGCGGGCATTGGCGTTAGCGTATACGCTGCCGCCTTGCTCAGGAACGACCGCAACTCTTCGCGCATGGGGGCTGCATCCATCACACGAATAACGGACCGAATTTTCGATAATTCGTAATCGCCCTGCCCTGCGCCCCAAACGACGCCCAGCACTTTGCGCGGGCCCAGTGGCACCTCGACAAATGCACCAAGATGGCAACCGCCTTCAGGCGCTTTGTAGTCAAGCGCACGGCCCAAGGGTTGGGTTGTCAGGACGGAGACCAAATCACCTTGGTGAAAGAATTCTGGGGATGTCACCAACTGCTCCGGCCTTGGGTTACGGGAATTAGGGTTTCAGCAGCGCGGATCATGCGCTAAAGCGTGTGGCAACAGACATAGCCATTTGGGCACCCTATTCCAACCGGAAGGAAGCAATATGAAATTCTTTGTAGATACAGCTGAAATCGACGCGATTGCAGAACTGAATGATCTGGGGATGGTCGACGGGGTTACAACCAACCCGTCGCTGATCCTGAAATCAGGCCGTGATATTCTGGAAGTCACGAAAGAGATTTGTGATCTGGTGGATGGCCCCGTTTCCGCAGAGGTTGTTGCCCTGAAGGCAGACGACATGATCGCCGAAGGCCGCAAGCTGGCCGAGATCGCCGAAAATATCGTCGTTAAACTGCCCCTGACATGGGACGGCCTGAAGGCCTGTAAGGTTCTGTCGGGCGAAGGCAAGATGGTTAACGTTACGCTTTGCTTCTCGGCAAACCAGGCGCTGATCGCGGCCAAAGCCGGCGCGACATTCATCTCTCCGTTCATAGGGCGCTTGGATGACATCAACCTTGATGGCATGGAATTGATCCAAGACATCCGCATCATCTATGACAACTACGGTTTCGAGACTCAAATTCTGGCGGCATCGATCCGGACGGTTAACCACGTTCTTGAAGCGGCACGGATCGGGTCTGACGTGATGACTGCCCCACCAGAGGTGATCAAAAAGCTGGCCACACACCCGCTGACCGACAAGGGTCTTGAGCAGTTCATGGCCGATTGGGCCAAGACCGGTCAGAAAATTCTGTAAGACAGACTAGCGTGCGGTGCTTTCGAGCAGCGCACGCAACACAGCCGGGCCTAGCGGGAAATGCTGGTTGGTCGGCGGCGCTGTCTGGAAGCCAGGGATTTCTTTCATCCCTTGATTTGACGACTTAGACACAGTTGTGTCCCTTTAAATGCTACAATTGCTTTGGCTGGCGGGCCTTAAATTAACCAATCTGCGAAAAAAACAGGCGCAATTCCGAAAGAAAAAGGCAGATTTTGGGATTCCCGCGTGCTATTGAAAATGAAAATAAAAACGAGACGAGAATGAGCAGTAGCCCCAAAATCGAAGATTCCCTTCGGGAAGCAATCATTTCGCAGCCTGATGTCATACTTGACGACAATGATGTGATGCAGGCGCTGATCGCCGCCAATGAACGCGCGATGGGTGGCAACATCGTCGATTTACGCGGGATCGCGATGGACCGCCTGGAAACGCGGCTGGACCGGTTAGAAGACACCCATCGCAATGTCATCGCCGCAGCCTATGAAAATCTGGCTGGAACCAACCAAATTCACCGTGCCATTCTGCGGATGCTTGACCCTGTCGAGTTCGAGACCTTTTTGCGCGATCTAGGTGGCGAAGTTGCCGATATTCTGCGGGTCGACGCAGTCCGTTTGGTTTTGGAATCTGTTCAGAACGACAACGATCCGGCCGTGAAACGGCTTGGCGATGTGCTGAACGTGGCCGAACCCGGCTTTATCGATGACTATTTGACGTCCGGGCGTGGCAGCAATGTCCGCCAGGTGACCCTACGCGGCGTCCAGGACGGCCCACAAAGTGTTTATGGTGATAATGCCGATTGGATCCGATCCGAAGCCTGCCTGAAACTGAACTTTGGTGATGGCCGCCTGCCCGGCCTGCTTATTCTGGGATCAGAAGACCCGCATATGTTCGGACCTCAACAGGGCACAGACCTGTTGGGCTTCTTCACCGGCGTGTTCGAGCGGGCCATGCGCCGCTGGTTGTCTTGAACACAGGTGCAAATGCACTCCTGATCAGCCCCGCCGCGCGGGATGCCCTGCAAACCTGGCTTGACCATCAACGTGCATTAAAAGGTGCCGCCGAAAACACGATCACGGCCTATCAAGGCGATGTGATCGATTTTCTGGCATTTATGACTTTGCACAAGGGGGACAGTCAGGGCTTGGGCGCACTGGCCAAGCTTACCATCTCGGATATGCGCAGTTGGATGGCCAAAACACGGGGGCCAGATGTGGGCCCTCGGTCTTTGGCGCGCAAGCTTTCATCGGTCAAAGCGTTCTATCGTTGGCTGGCCGAGCGTGAAGGCTTTGAACCCACCGCGGTTCTGTCAACGCGTTCACCAAAGTTTTCGAAAAAATTGCCGCGTCCTTTGGCTATTGATGCCGCTAAGGCCATGATCGATTGCGTTGAATTGCAGTCGCGCCACGCATGGGTGGCTGCGCGCGATGTGGCAGTGCTCACCTTGCTTTGGGGCTGTGGGCTACGCATCTCAGAGGCGCTTGGCCTAAAAGGCGCAGATGCACCTTTGCCAAATGTTTTGCGTATTGTCGGCAAGGGCGGAAAGGAGCGCGTTGTTCCCGTGTTGCCTGCGGCCCAAGACGCCGTCGACGCGTATCTGCGCGCCTGTCCTTTCCCACAAGAACGCGATGCCCCCCTTTTTAAAGCGGTGCGTGGCGGTCCGTTGGCTGCACGCGCAATTTCTCAGGTAATGATGGATGCACGGATGCAGTTGGGATTACCCGCAACGGCGACCCCGCATGCCATGCGCCATAGCTTTGCAACGCATCTGCTGGATGCGGGCGGCGATCTGCGTGCTATTCAGGAACTGTTGGGCCATGCATCGCTTTCGACCACCCAAGCCTATACTGCGGTTGATACGGCCCGTTTGATGGAAGTCTACAACAGCGCCCATCCCAAAGCTTTCAAATAGCCCCGCCCATTCATCCCTCGCCGTTTATTATCTTAGAAAATTCCGGCGCGTTCCTAGCGGTCAAGCTGCATGACAAAATCTTGTGCTGCCTTTGTCGGGTCTTCAACACCCTGCGCAACACGGTCACCCAAAGCTTTCAGAGCAGCTTTGGCCTTTGGGGCTTCTAGCTGGGCTAACAGTTCATGTTTCACCGATTGTTCAAACCAATACCGTGCTTGAGACGCGCGGGTGCGCTGCCAGAAACCGTTTGCCCGCCGCCACTCGATCAGCGTCTGGACCTCGTCCCATGCCTCGGACAGTCCGTCTTCCTGCAGTGCAGATACCATCATTGCTTTGGGAAACCCATCGGGGTCTTGGGGACGCTTGCGCATCAGCCGCAACGCCCCTGAGTAATCCGCACATGTCCGCGAGGCCGCCGCCTTTAGATCACCATCGGCCTTGTTGACCACGATGATATCCGCCATTTCCATGATGCCGCGCTTGACCCCTTGCAGTTCATCGCCGCCAGCGGGGGCCAAAAGCAGCAAGAACAAGTCAGACATTTCCGCCACAACGGTTTCAGACTGGCCGACACCCACCGTTTCGATCAACACCACATCAAACCCAGCCGCTTCACACAGGCTTACAGCCTCGCGGGTGCGGCGCGCGACGCCACCCAAATGGGTCTGACTGGGCGACGGTCGAATAAACGCGGCCTTTTCGCGCGATAGCAAATCCATTCGGGTTTTGTCCCCTAGAATAGACCCGCCTGAGCGCGACGAGGACGGATCAATCGCAAGAACGGCAACCCGCAGGCCGAGCCCGACCAACATCATCCCAAGGCTTTCGATGAAAGTCGATTTGCCAACCCCCGGTGTGCCCGACAAACCGATCCTCATCGCTTCGCGGTCTTTCGGCAGCGCTGCCAAAAGGGCTGTGGCCTGTGCGCGATGGTCCTCGCGCGACGATTCGACCAGCGTTATCCCCCGTGCTAACGCCCTGCGTTCGCCTGCAACGATCCCCTTGGCCAATTCATCAATATTCATGCGCCGTCCCCATGCCTTGGCCTGCATCTTTCAAGCGATGCGGCCCAAATGTCCAGACCAACGGAAGGGTTGGCGGCGCACCCCATTTGTCCCATAACCTGACGCATGGCCTATAACCTTCCAATTGATGATGTGATGCCGCAGGTGATTGACGCCCTGCGCGCGTCAGGCCGTGTCGTTTTGCAAGCCCCGCCGGGTGCCGGTAAAACCACGCGCGTGCCGTTGGCGATGCTGGATGCGGGCCTGACCAAGGGCAAGATCATCATGCTGGAACCCCGCCGCCTTGCCGCGCGGGCCGCTGCTGAACGGATGTCTGCGACCTTGGGGCAGGATGTCGGCCAGACCGTCGGGTTTCGCGTGCGCGGGGCATTAGCCATCAGTGCGGATACCCGTATCGAGGTGGTCACGGAAGGCATTCTGACCCGCATGTTGCAGCAGGACCCAGATTTGCCCGGTGTCGGTGCCGTGATTTTCGATGAATTCCACGAAAGGTCGCTGAACGCCGATCTAGGCCTGGCACTGTGTCTTGAGGTAGCCGGCGCATTGCGTGACGACCTGTTGCTCGTGGCCATGTCTGCCACGTTGGACGCCGCCCCTGTTGCGGCCTTGATGCAGGCCCCGATTGTGACTTCGCAGGGGCGCAGTTTTCCTGTGACACCGCATTGGCTGGATCGGCCAACCGGCAAACAAAGGTTTGAACAGGCCGTTGCCGATCTGGTGTTCCACGCTTTGAACACATCTCCGGGATCGGCACTGGTTTTCCTGCCCGGCGAAGGCGAAATTCGCCGGGTCGAGGCCGCCTTGAGGGAACGGGTACCCAAGGACTGCACCTTGGCCCCCCTGTTCGGTGCGATGGAATTCAAAGCACAGCGGGCTGCCATTGCGCCGGCTGAAACGGGACGAAAGATCGTTTTAGCGACCTCGATCGCAGAAACCTCCCTGACCATCGAAGGGATCCAGATTGTCGTTGATGGTGGGAAAGCGCGACGTGCCCGGTTTGATCCAGCATCGGGGATGTCACGGCTGGTGACCGATCGGGTGACACGTGCGGAAGCAACCCAAAGGGCGGGCCGCGCAGGCCGTACCAGCGAAGGGATTGCCTATAAGCTTTGGACACGGGGCGAGGAAGGCGCATTGGCAGCTTTCCCCCCCGCCGAGATTGAGGTTGGCGATCTGTCGTCTTTTGCGCTTGAGCTGGCCATTTGGGGGGCGCAGGCGGCCGAACTGTCCTTTGTCACGCCACCCCACGAAGGCCGTCTGGCAGAAGCCCAAGCGGTGTTGCAGATGCTGGGCGCATTGGATGGCCGCGCACGCATTACAGAACACGGTCGCGTATTGGCAAAGCTGCCTTTGCATCCCAGACTGGCGCATATGGTTGCCAAAGGTGGGCGCGACGGCCCCACACTGGCCGCAATTCTAGCCGAGCGAGATCCGCTACGCGGTGCACCCGTTGACCTGTCGCTGCGCATGGATGCGGTCGCAGGAAAACGTAGATTCGGAGAGGTTAACCACGCGACCGTCGCCCGCATCCGGCAAGAGGCCAAGCGCCTTTCGCGGGGGCAAAAAGCCGATGGGCCGAACACATTGGGCGTGCTTGCAGCACTGGCTTATCCGGACCGTGTTGCTTTGCGGCGCAAGGGCGACAGCCCGCGTTTTGTAATGTCGGGCGGCAAGGGTGCCGTGATGCCCGATGGTGATCCGATGGCCAGCGAACGACTGCTGGTCGCGACCGATCTGGACGGTGACCCGCGCGAGGCGCGTATCCGTCAGGCAGTGCGCCTATCTGACGCGGATTTGCGCGCAACATTTCCCGAACAGATAGGCTGGCATGACGTTTGCGTCTGGTCACGCCGCGAGGGACGCGTTCTGACGCGGCAACAGGAACGCTTTGGTGCGTTGGTGTTGGATGATCGCGCGTGGTCTGATGCTAGCCGCGATGAAATCGCTCGGGCAATGTTGGACGGCGTGCGGCAGTTGGGGTTGATGCCCGGTAAGGCCGCGAAACTGTTCCTTGCGCGTGCACGGCTAATGGGTAGCGATTTCCCCGATTTCTCGGACGAACTTCTGATGGACACGTTGGACGACTGGCTGCTGCCGCATCTTGTTAACACTCGCAGCACAGCGGATTGGAAAAGTTTCGATCTGCATCCTGCACTGCTGGCGCGGCTGTCTTGGGAAGAACAACAGATGCTGGACAAGGCCGCACCAGCCCATTTCACCACCCCCTTAGGCCGCAAGCTTGCAATCGACTACGATGGCGCGCAGCCGCAGATTTCCTTGCGCCTGCAAGAGGTGTTTGGTGTCACTCGCCATCCGATGATCGCGGGCCAACCATTGCAGATTACATTGCTATCCCCTGCCCAGCGCCCGGTTCAGGTGACCACAGACTTGCCAGGGTTCTGGGCAGGGTCATACGCAGACGTCCGCAAAGACATGCGCGCCCGCTATCCGCGCCACCCTTGGCCCGATGACCCGACACAAGCCGACCCTACACTCAGAGTGAAACCGCGCGGGACCTAGCGTCGCGCTGCCCGAACGCATGTCCGGCAAGGACCAACAGACCGCCCGCAATGGCCCAGTTCTTGACAAAGATCGACATCTGCCACGGGTCATTCGGGATGAAATGAAAGATACTTGTGACCATAGAATAGGCTGCCAATGCTAAACTGAGTGGGCCCAGCTATAAGCCCCAGATCAACCAGATCGCGGCAAATCCGTTGAACAGCATTGCAGGCCAAACCAAGAACGCGGGAACCCCCGCGCTTCAAGCAAGGCTTGGGCTACTTCCGGTTGCAGCAGCTTTTGGATACAACCCGCCGCAAAAAAGGCCGCCAGCAGCAGGCGGCCCGTGAAAAGAACGGCTGACATCAACCGTTCATTCATCCAGTGGCAGGATTGAATGTCATTGCAACGCCATTGATACAGTGCCGCTTGCCGGTTGGCTTTGGTCCGTCATCAAAGATATGTCCCAAGTGGCCACCACAACGGTCGCAATGCACTTCCGTCCGGACCGAGAACAGTCTGCGGTCTTTCATAGTCGCCACAGCATTATCGATCGCGGCATAAAAGCTGGGCCAACCTGTGCCGCTGTCAAATTTTGTCTCGGAACTATAAACGGCTTGGTCACACCCTTTACAATGGTACACTCCTTTGCGTTTCTCGTCGTTTAGCGGGCTAGAAAACGGGCGCTCTGTTCCTGCTTCGCGTAGCACGTCATAGGCTGCGGGGTCCAAGCGTTCGCGCCATTCATCCGGGGTATAGCTCACCTCGAAATCCCCTTGGGCGACTGTGCCCGCACTAACAACCCCCGCGAGACCGAACGGTGATGCGGCTGCTAAGATAGTACTATATCGAAGGAAATTTCTGCGTTTCATGCGGGCCCTCTATAGTCAAATTGTTGTGAAATTGACTGCCGAGCGCCCTGAACGTCAGGACGCCCGGCAGATACTCACTACTATGCGCTAGGCAGTTACACTGATTAAACTGGTAAAGGCGGCAAATTGTTCCGCTGTCTGGTCAGAATTAGTAACCTTTCAACGACAGCATGCCGCCAACTATGGATACACGGACAGTAAAACAGGGTCCGCAAACACTCGAAAACAACATGTCCCAGCAGAGACCAAGGCCCAAATGCTGATACGTGTTTATTCACGGTCTTGGCTGACAAAAAGTTTCCCGAAGCGGATAAAGAATAGACATTTTTACCTGACTTTGCCGCTTTTTAAGCTAAGCATCTGATATTATACTGAATTTCAGGCCTAAAAAAGGATGACCTGCCAATATCAAAGTTCGGTTATAGGCCCGGCAGCTAACAAGTCACCTGTTGGGTCGCCCGTGGGCGATCCGCCCAAAGGTTCATCCGTGATGGCCAAGGTGAACTGCGCCACTTGGCTGCGAAGCTCTTGTGGGACAAGGATTCGGGATGTTTCACCGTCTGACAAAACGCCTAGGGATATGGGGGCCTGACCGGGCAAAATTGCCCATAATTCAAGCGATCTCCCTGCGGGTGCCTCGCCGGCGATGCGCCGCAAGGCAATTTCGTTTTTCACCGGCTCAATGACTGCCAACACCTGCAACGGGTTGGTTTCGCTGACCAATTGCGCCGCCAGAACAGTCAGTTGATCGCTGGGTGTTGTGGTGATGGTCAGCAACTGAACACCAAGATACCCAGCAAACAAAACGGCCGCCATGCTAATACCCTGCCAGAACCAAACCCGTTCGAGCACTGAAACCCGTTTCTTAGGAAAGACGTGGGCACGTAACCGTTTTTTCAATTTGGCGGGTGGGACCACGGGATCAATACTATCGGTCATCGCGGTCAGGCGTTCCTGCCAAAACACGACGTGCGATGCGAATTCCGGGTCAGATGTCATGCGGCGGCGCCCTGCTGCAATATCTGCATCCGACCCCAACCCCAACACAAGTTCGGCGGCATAGATGTCATCATCGCGGGGAGGATCTGTTTGATCGGTCATTGGCTCATACACTCCCGCAGGGCGATCAATCCGCGGCGCAGCCATGTTCGCATTGTGTTAAGCGGCACACCAAAGCGGTCCGCAAGATCAGCATAGGTTTCACCATCCAGATAGGCACCCCGAATGGCACTTCCGCGGTTTTCCTCCAGGGTGTCCAGACACCCCGAAAGGCGCAACGCCTCGGATGAGGCCACGACGGATTGTTCGGGATTGAGGCCTGGCGCGACCAGTTCGAAACCGGGGGTATCGATATCCTGATGGCCTTTTCTGCGCGCCCTAAGACGATCAATGGATGTGTTCCGCGCAATCGTGATCAGCCACGTCATCGGGCTTAACCCGTTGGCGCTATACCGATCCGCATTTTTCCAAATCTTTACAAAAGTATCCTGCATGGCATCCTCTGCTGCAGCGCGCTTGTTTAACACACGCAGGCACACCCCATAGAGTTTCGCAGAAACACGGTCATATAATTGATCGAATGCTGCACGATCCTTGAGCGCGACCCGGGCAATTAGATTTTCAATCTCACTTCGGTCCATTTGCACGGGCCAATTCTCCAACATATGGAAGGACGACTAAAGCTTGCTCATTCAATTAGATGTCGCAACATCATTTTCAATAAATTTCTGTCACGCGAATTGTTACAGGAAATGTAGCCTCTTGACCAATTGCTATTGCGCACGCCGTACAAATGGCGTGCATATTGGCGCAACCTGCCCCTCTTGGAAAAAACGGTGCTGATCGCACCACACGAAAGGCCCTTGATATGACCCTTGTGCGTTCGTCTTATGATGTGGTGATTGTCGGCGGTGCGATGTTCGGGTCGTCCCTGGCATGGTGGCTGACACAGACCCCCGGGTTTGACGGAACTGTTCTGGTGGTCGAACGCGACCCAACATATCAGTTTGCATCGACAAGTCATACAAACAGCTGCATCCGGCAACAATTCAGTTCTGCGATTAACATTAAAGTGTCGCAATTCGGCGCACAGTTCATCAAGAATTTTCGCGAATTCATGGGCAACGATCCAGAGGTGCCGCGTCTTGCGCTGCAATGCTTTGGCTATATGTATCTAGCCGATACACCCGAATTCGCGCAGACCCTTTTGCGCAACCAGCAAATACAAGCGTCTCTTGGCGCAGGCACCCAGCACCTAAGCCGCGATGAAATCGCCGCCGCCTATCCGTTCTATCAGTTGGATGACATTTTGGCGGGCAACCACAATCTGATCGACGAAGGATATTTTGACGGCGGCACCATGTTTGACTGGTTTAAACGCAAAGCCAAGCGTGCGGGTGTTACGTTTATCCATGATGAAGTCGTCGCGATGACTAAATCTTTCGACGGCAAGCTGGTCAGCTCTGTCACCCTGAAATCGGGCAGCACCGTTGCCTGCGGCAAAGTGGTGAACGCATCCGGCCCTCGCGCCCTGGCCACCGCCCAGATGGCTGGCATATCCTTGCCGGTCGAGCCACGCAAACGCTATACTTTTGTCTTTGATGCGGCTGACCGGTTGGACCGCGACCTGCCGCTGACCATTGACCCGTCCGGCATCCATGTCCGCAGCGAAGGCAAATATTACATGGCGGGATGCCCGCCGGACGATGATCCAGCCGTGGCCTATGGTGACTTTGGGTTTGATCACAGCTTGTGGGAAAACAAGGTCTGGCCCGCGGTTGCCAACCGCATTCCCCAATTCGAACGGGTCAAGGTGATCAATGAATGGGTCGGGCATTATGCCTATAACACACTGGACCAGAATGCGATTTTGGGGTGTCACAGTGAAGTCGCCAATTTCATATTCATGAACGGTTTTTCGGGGCATGGCTTGCAACAAGCCCCTGCAATCGGGCGCGGGATTGCCGAGTTAATTGCCTATGGGGAATATCGCAGCCTCGATTTGACGCCTTTTGATTATCAGCGAATAGAGTCACAAAGAATGATGATCGAACAGGCTATCATCTAAAGAAAAACAAGGAGACGACGAATGTTGAAGAAATTGGTTTTGACCGGCGCTGCGGGCCGTCTTGGGTCCTATCTGCGCGAACCTTTGTCGAAGATGTGCGAGGAGCTGGTCAGTACTGATATCGCGGATGACATCGGTACCTTGTACCCAAACGAGCGTTTCGCCCAAGCCGACATCGCGGTTTACGATCAAATTGCCCCGCTTCTGAAGGGGGCCGATATGGTTGTGCACTTCGGCGCGATCGTGGATGAAAAACCCTTCGAAGAATTGCTTGGCCCGAATTTTGTCGGCTCCTATAATATTTGGGAAGCAGCCTATCAGCACGGGTTGCAGCGGGTCGTTTACGCGTCGTCGATCCATGCGGTGGGCATGCACAAAAAGTCGGATTTCATTGGTATCGATGCGCCGCACAAACCCGATACATTCTATGGGTTGGCCAAGTGTTTCAGCGAAGACCTTGCCAGCATGTATTGGGACAAGCGCGGCCTTGAGGCGGTTTGCCTGCGCATCCTAAGTTGCGCACAAGTCAATAACCCCCGCGCCTTGGGGTCTTGGTTGTCATATGATGATCTGATCCAGCTTGTCACCCGCGCCATCGACACGCCCTCGGTTGGGTTTAGCGTCGTTTACGGTGTCTCGAACAACGACCGTGCACCGGTCGACAACGCCAAAGCATCGTTTCTGGGATACCGCCCCAAAGACAACGCCGAACAATTCGCCGAGGCCATTCTGGCTGACGCAGCACCGGCAGATCTGAAAGACCCCGGCGAAATGTGCCATGGTGGGCCGTTCGCATCCGTCGATCTGGGTCAAAGTGGCGTGGCGTCAATGAACATCGTCGACGATAAAAAGAAGACCTAAAGCATGTCAGCGGCGGTGGTTCGGGGTTTCTTCCGATCTACCGCCCTACGCGTTCGCAATCTGCTAGTCCGAGAGTTCCTGCCAGCGATGGCAAGAGACCTTGTGTTCGACCCCGGCGGCCTCCAACTTTGGCTCTTCCACTCGGCAACGGTCAATCGCAAAGGGGCAACGTGTTTGAAATTTGCATCCCGGTGGCGGATTGGTCGGCGACGGGATTTCACCCTCAAGCTTTTGCGCTTTGCCCCGATCATCAGGGTCAAGCGACGGGATCGCGGACAACAATGCCTTGGTATATGGATGACGCGGCCCCGAGAACAGCGTGCGCGTAGGGGCGGTTTCAACGATGCGACCCAAATACATGACCGCCACATGATCGCAGACGTGCGCGACAACGCTTAGATCATGACTGATGAACAAAAACGTCAGCCCCATGTCCTGCTGGATCGCCTTGAGCAGGTTCAAAACATCGGCTTGAATGGACACATCCAACGCCGCGACACTTTCATCTGCGACGATAAACTTGGGTCCGGACACCAAGGCGCGCGCAATCGAAATGCGCTGGCGTTGCCCCCCCGAGAACGCGTGAGGGAACCGGCGAAGGTGTTCGACATTTAACCGGCATTTTGCAGCGATTTCACGGACGCGCTCATCGGTCTCGGTACGGTTTTTGGTCAGGCCCATCACCTCAAGCGGTTCAGCGATGATATCGCGCACCGTCATGCGGGGGCTCAACGCGGCATAGGGGTCTTGAAAGATCAGTTGCGCGCGCTTTCGATAATCTTTCAACTCTTTCTTGCCCAGCTTTTTCAGCGAATACGAGACTTCGCCATCGTCAAACAATACGTCGCCTTTGGTGATCGGTGCAGCGCGCAGCATGGCACGGCCCAGCGTTGTTTTGCCAGAACCCGACTCTCCAACCAGCCCGAAAAAACTTCCCGGCGCAATTTCGATATCAACGTTTTCGACAGCACCGACATAGGGCTTTGGGCCAATCAAGTTGCCGCGTAAGGCATAGTGGACCGACAGGCCTTTGGCAGCGATCAGGGGTTTGCTGGTCATGTTGTCCCCTCTTGCGGATCAATCAAATGGCAGGCGGCAAAGTGATCCGCATCGACGTTATGAAATGCGGGCACTTGTGCTGCACAAACTGGGCCGATGAACTCTTGGCAGCGCGTGTGATAAACACAGCCCGAGGGGCGTTCCAAAGGCGACGGGATGTCGCCGGGGATCGGGGTTAGTGGCGCGTCTATGTCATCAAGTGTTGGCAAAGCGGCCAGCAGACCGCGGGTGTAAGGGTGCGCGGGCTTGCGGATCACGTCGCGCACAGTGCCCTGTTCGACCAAGCGCCCCAGATACATTACAGCCACCTTGTCAGCGGTTTGCGCGATTACCCCCAGATCATGGGTAATAAAAATAATCCCCATGCCAAATTCCGACACGAGATCTTTCATCAGGTCGATGACCTGCGCCTGAATGGTCACGTCCAGAGCCGTTGTCGGTTCATCGGCAATCAGCAACTTGGGCTTTGTCGACAATGCCATCGCGATCATCGCCCGTTGGCGCATACCGCCTGACAGTTCGAACGCGTATTGGCCAAAGCGCGTGGATGGGTCAGAAATGCCAACGCGGTCCAGCATCTCGATCGACAGCTCTTTGGCCTGCGCCTTCGAGAAATTTGTGTGGATCAGAAGCTGTTCCACCATCTGGTCCCCGATGGATATTGCTGGCGCAAAGCTGGCCATCGGCTCCTGAAAAATAAGCGAGATCGCCCCACCGCGCACAATTTTCATTTCGCGGTCGGTCTTTAGAGACAACACGTCAACCGGCCCGTCATCCAGATGTAAGGTGATCTTGCTGTCAGGGCCGTAAACGGCATTGCCGGGGTTCAGCTTCATCAGGGATTTGGCAGTCACTGACTTGCCCGACCCGCTTTCGCCGACAAGCCCCATGACTTCGCCCGCCTCAAGGCTAAAGGACACGTTGTCGACAGCCGTAATGCGGCCCTCGTCTGTGTCGAATTGCAGGGTCAGGTTTTCAACGTCGATTAGTCGGCTCATTTCTTGGTATCCCCATAAGGATCAGCCGCATCGCGCAATCCGTCCCCCACAAATACAAACGCCATCACAAGGATGATGAAAAAGATCACCGGAATGAAATACCATTGGTAGTTCAGCAAAACATCCGCGCTGGTGACGTTTTGCAACATGACCCCCAGCGAATTCACAGGATCCTTAAGGCCAAGCCCGATAAAGCTAAGAGCGGTTTCGGACAGCACCATGTAGGGAAACGAGATGACCAGATCGACGATGATATAGCTGGTGAAGCTGGGCAGCAGATGTTTGCGGATAACATGCCCGCTAGACGCCCCGCACAGCCGCGCAGCCAGCACATATTCCTGATTGCGTTCGGTCAGGATGTGGGTCCGTACACGGCGCGCCAGCGTGGGCCAGCCGATAAAGCCCAAGATGATGGAGATGAAGAAGAACCTTTCTTCCGCGCTCCATGTGTCGGGGATAAAGGCGGCCAGCGCCATGAACAGCGGTATGGCCGGAATGGTGCGCACAGCATCCGTCACCATTTGGATGACTGAATCCGCCCACCCCCCATAGAAACCCGATACGCCCCCGATCACCAAGGCAAGCACAAAGGCGATGAATACCCCGATGGTGCCCACTGCAAGCGATGTGTTGATGGCATGAAACGTACGCGAGAAAATATCCTTGCCCGTTGAATCCGTACCGAACAGGTGGACGTAGCCCTCGTCTAAGCCAAACAGATGGGTGTCGAACGTCATGAAGAACAAGGAGTATTCCGACCCTTCGACAAAGAACTGCAGATATTGCCGTTTGTCTTTATTGATGGTCGTGACCCATCTGAAATTCGTTTTCACCGACCGCTCACGCTCTAATGCGTAGATGAACGGCCGGAGTGAGCACCCGTTGTCATCGCAGAAATGCGGGACGGTGGGGGCACCATTCAGATAGTCTTTGTCGCGGCCTGCGATAGTTGGATCATAGGGCGTAAGGAAAGGCGCAAATATTCCCGACAGGATCAGGACCACCAACACCCAAGCCGCAATCATTGCCGCTTTTTGTTTCTTGAAACGGGTCCAAATCAGCTGCCCTTGGGACGCCGTGAAATAGGCGTCCTTTGCGGTTTGGTCGACGGCGGCGTCATAGCTATTGGTATCTGCCATTTTCGTTACCCCAATATGCTGCGACGGATGCGCGGATCGACCAAGGCCAATGCGATGTCCGTAATAAAGTTGATGGCCACGATGCTGCCTGTCAGGAAGAAGATAATCGCGCCCGCAAGCTGTTGGTCGTTGGATCTGGCCAGTGCTTCGATCAGCAGGGAGCCGGCCTCGGTCAATGTCAGGATCAGAGCCACGATGGGGAGTTCATTGAAGATACGGTTCAAATCGAACCCCAGCGAATTGATGATCGGGCTAAGGGCATGGCGTGCAGGATAGCGCAGTAGTAGGCGGCGGCCCGACACCCCACGCGCGGCGGCAGCTGTGACGTAAAGTTTGCTGATCTCGTCCGACATCAATGCACGCACCGTCTGGATCGCAAATGCCGTAGCTGACCATCCTAGAATAAACACGGGAAGCCAGACGTGGCTTAGGAAATCCTTGACCTTGGCGGCGTCCCAAGGTGCGTCGCGGTACTGGGCTGAGAACAGCCCCGTTAGACTGTCGCCAAACATCACGGTTGAAAACAGCATGATCATCAGCGCCAGAAGAAAATTCGGCAGGGCCAGCCCAAGATAGCTGACCAAACGCAGACCGTTGTTCAAGAACGGGTTGCGCGATGTGGCAGCAATGATCCCGACAGGGATCGCGATGACGTAGGCCAGCACAAGTGAGCCAAGGCAGATGCCGATGCTCAACCAGACTTTTTGGCCCAAGAGTTGATTAATGTTGAGACGCAGGATGCAACTGTCGCCAAATTCGCCTTGGAAGGCATTGAAGATCCAACTGGTCCAACGTTCCAGAAAGGGGCGGTTAAGACCAAGGCGAACGCGCTCTGCCTCGATATCGGCGATCGAGATTTGCGCGCCTTGGCTGTTTTTGAATGCCAGATAGCGTTCTGCACAATCGCCGGGGACCATTTCCATCAGGGAAAAGACGATGAACGACACAAGGCACAGCGTGATGAATGCAAGTACCAGGCGGATGAACGCAAATCTTAAAAACTGCACCATGAAAATCTTTGCCCCGCAACAAATTACGACCCATTTGGGTTCGCTGTTATAACGGTTGCGGGCCAACAAGGCTGGCCCGCAACACGGTTCATTTCAACAAGCGCTGATTACTCGTCGAAAAACCACTGCGACGGACGGTAGGGGTATGTCCGGTAGTATGCATAGGATGCCGTCTTGAACTCGGGGAAGTTCTTGAGAGACGTCGAATGGTAAATCGGCTTTTGCTCTTTCACGGTGCCGATGAACAACAGATTGCCTGTCATGTTTTCGACTAGTTTCAGACCCAGCGCATCGGATTCGGGCGTGCCAACCGGTGTTGCCTGAAACGCCTTGACGTCTTCCATCATTTCCTTAGCAAAGGCTGGTGGTTCAACACCGGACGCGCCATCAGAATCGACATATTCACCCCAAAGCATCGCGGTGCGCATGTTGAAGTAGTTGTCGTAAGGCGGGATGAAGATTTCACCGTTACCCAGAACGACGGCCAGCGGCACGCTTTTCTCGAACATCGTCACGTCCAACTGGTTTGAGGACTGCGAAGAGCGGTACTCGTCGGTGGTGACTTCTTTGACCGTGTTGTTGATCCCGACATCGCGCCAGCTTTGGCCGACCAGTTCAACGATCTTGATCGAAATACCTTGCGTTGCCACCTGTAGGTTCAGCGTCAAAGGATCGCCATTTGGCAATTCACGCATGCCATCGCCATCAACATCGACGACGCCGATTTCATCCAGCAACGACTTGGCCATTTCAGGATCGAACTGCGCGTAATGCTGTTCCCATTCCGGGGTGACAAAGCTGGGTGTCGGGGAAAACCCGATATATTGCTGCGGCGTACCAAGGCCGAACATCGCGACCTCGTTGATTTCGTCGCGGTTCATTGCAACTGACATGGCCTGGCGGAATTTCAGATCGCCAAACACCTTGCGTTTTTCCAGATCTTCCGACGTCACGTTGAACGCAAAAGTTGGCATTGTGATGTCAGGCTTTAGGTCGATGGCAAAGCCGGACTTCTCTTGGTTTTCCATCAGCAATGGCACGTAGTCGATCTGCAAAGCCTGCGCTTTATAATCAACTTCGCCGTTAACCAACTTCAGCAGACGCACTTCGCTTTCGCCAACAAAGATCTCGTCCATTTCGTTGATATAGGGCAGCTGATGGCCGGCCGTATCAACCATGTAGTAGTATGGGTTTGCAACGAACTGACGCCCCTCGGTGGTCTCGGAAATCACGATGTGGCTTTCCAATGTCGGTGCAGCATCCAACGGCAAGTTCGCGACCTTGTCAGGGTGTGCCAGCATCGGGGTTGGCGTATCCATCCAGTCAGAACTGCCGTAATACGCCTTGATCAGATCATAGCCACCTTCAAATCCAAGCGATTGCGCAAGCGCGTCGGCATCCGGATTGATATCGGGGTGATACTGACCAAGGAAATGCTTGGGCTGGAACCCTTGGGCATAGTGGTTCGCAAAGTGCGCCAGAAAACCGGGCTTGGGCGATGGCATGGTGAAACGCACAGTCAGCGGATCAATGACCTCAACCTTCATCGGCTCACCACCGGCAAGCACATAGTCCTTGGGGCTTTCGATAACATTGGAATCAAGAGCAAGGTTCTCGTACCAGAAGGCGACATCCTCGGCACCAAAAGGCTGGCCGTCGGACCATTTATGCCCTTCGCGCAATACGAATGTCAGCTGGGTATAGTCATCATTCCATGACCAGCTTTTGGCGACGTTGGGCACGATAGTGGTCAGATCGTCAGAATAGCGCACCAGATTGACGTGGCGGACGGACATAAAGTCGGACGTACCGGCCTCGGTGGCGTTGGACAGCGCGTTGAATGTCCCGCCATAGCTGCCGATCATGTCATACGGTGCCACGACCAGCGGTTCGGAAGGCAAACGGTCTGCCAGTGCAGGCATGTCAGGATTACCCCGAATGCGGCCGTTTAGGGCGGCAATATCCGGGTTCTCGGACATCTCAAGGGTGCAATCTGCTAATCCTTGGAACTCGGCCAGCTCGTATTGCTGCGGAAACGCGCCAGCGGCTACGCCCATCGGATCGGATACGGTGACTGCCGGACAAGCTGCCATCGCAGCACCCGCCACAAGCGTCATCGCTGCGCTGGATAAAAGTACCTTCTTCATTCGTCTCTCCTTGTTGGTGGTGATATGCGTATCCTTTGTCGGACCGCTGGGCTTTGCGCCCTTGTGTGTCTGAAATGCGTTTTGCGCATTTTGTTAGTTTTATGGTGTGGATGTAAAAACCGTGCGGCACGGCCCCTCTGCAATGCACTCTGTTTCCTTGTATTGATCAACGATGTTCTTCAAAATTGAAAGCAATACCGCAGGATTAGGCAAGTAAGTTGTAAAACGGAGTGTTTTTCGCGATAGGGAGGCACGCCAAAACAATGAGCCGTGGCAGTTCACGGCGTTCGTTAATTGATCTGGTTTTGCATTGGTCGATGCCACACCTAAGGGCGCGCACAATGTTTTTGGCATGAAAGATTCCCAGCAGATGATCAGAGTAGCGGCTATTCTTTGTCACCTGTCAACAATTTCCATTCAGTGCCACATCCAGTTGTTTGGCTGAACAACCGGTCTAACCAATCAAATTCCGCTCGTTTCACGACACGAAAAGCGACATGTTCAGATGCGTTCAAGTGCCATGCACTTCAGGCGAAATTGATCTTGCTCGCTAAATATTTCGAACAAGAATATGCCTGCTAACTCACTCATTCTTATACCGCTTTTGGACACGTGGCCCTGCGTCTGTAATCGTAGTTAAAGACAATGTGTGATCCATATTCTTCATCCGGTGCTGCAACATCAACCGGGTAAGCCGATACAATTCAGCCGCAAATTCTGGTTTATGGGCGACGTTCTCGGCCTCTCCACTGCCGTGATGATCATATAGGATCGGGGGTAGATCGGCAGCAAATGTCACAAGGGTAAACCGGTCCTCGCGCAGGATCGACAGACATGAATCACTCGGCCCTGTCCCCAGGCTTCGCTCCCAAAGGGTCGGGCCTTCGGGTTCTGAAAAGTCGAGTTCCGAAAACGAATAGCGCCGCCAGTCGGCTGGGGGCGTGCCTGCCAAAAGTGGCAAAAGCGATCTGCCATCCATTGCATTCGGGATGTCTTGGCCCACCCAATCCAAAATGGTCGGCGTGATGTCGATTGTCTCGACCGGGGTTGTTACGACGGTGCCGGCGCGGGCCGCGTTGCCCGGCTGACGGATGATCAAGGGTGTGTGAAAGGCCGCGTCGTGTGGGGTAAATTTGCTCCAGCAATGGCGGTCGCCCAACATTTCACCGTGATCTGCGGTGACGATCAGCAAGGTGTCGTCATATTGGCCGCTGTCTTTCAGAAACTGCACCACCCGCCCGATATGCGCATCCACTTCGGTGACCAGCCCGAAATATAGCGCGCGAAGGGTTTGGATATTTTCGTCAGATGCTTCCAGATCGGGAAAGCCAACGACATTCCCCGCTGGTGTCTTTTGCGCAATCGTGGGGCCAAAGAACGGGTGTTGGGCAATCTCGGTCGCGGGATCTGCGTGTCGGTGTGGCAAGGGGATAGTGCCAACGTCATACATGTCATTATAGGGCGCGGGGGCCACAAAAGGCGGATGTGGCCGGATATAGGTCAGATGCGCAAACCAACCCTGATCGTGGTAGGCGGGCATCGTGGCAAGGAACCGGTCTGTCAGAAACGCGGTGTCGCTGTCAGCACTGCGATAAAGCGCCGGATCATTGATCTTTGGTGTCTCGCCCGTGGGCGAAACAGGCCGAAAGACGTCTTGATAGGTTTCGAACTCATAGCCCTGCGTCATCAAGTGGGATCGCCATGGGTAAGACATTTCAAACCGCATTTCGATAGCTTCCTGAAACCCGTTCATGGGGTATTCATAGCTGCGCACAGCCGGATCATTGGCAGGAAATACGCGTGGGTCTTGCGACGTGTCGGTATAGCCGAACAACATTGGAACATAGCCGGATTTGCGCATTTCAGTCGCCACATTGGGCGCGTCATGTCGCAACGGTGTGCCATTTCGCACCGACCGGTGGTTCATTGCATATTGGCCGGTCAGCAAAGATGCCCGCGAAGGGCCGCAGGGGGAAACAACCGAGAAATGACGATGAAAAGTCACAGCATCCCCCATCAGCGCACGCAGATTGGGGATATCAATATGATCTGCCATCGCGCCAAAAACGCAATCGGCCCGCAATTGGTCAATAACAATAAACAGTACGTTTTTGGTGCTGCCCACTACGCGCTCCCCTTCTGATCCGGTTGCCCCATTAGGCTTAAAAAGGGCCCTACTGGAAAGGGTGTTTCTTTTATATTCGATTTAGCTGTTTTGGTAACTGAATCCGCGGCTTGCCAAGCCGGTGTTTTCTGTAAATGTTTGTGGAAAGGGTATTCCCGCATTTCAATATGGCTGGCTCATCTCTCTGAAACGGAAACGACCCCTGCCCACCTCACCCTGCACTTCAACTCCGAAAGCCCTCTATGTCGCCGTTCATTATCGCAATCATCTTGTCGGCGGCCATGCTTCATGCGGTCTGGAATGCGATTGTAAAAACTGCAGCTGATAGAACAACCACCCTTGGGCTTGTGGCCTTGGGGCATGTATTGCCGGGTTTGGTCATGGTGCTTTTGCTGCCCCTGCCAAGCGCGGAGAGTGCCCCCTACATTGTAATGTCGACAATTGTGCATTTCGGGTATTTCTACCTGTTAGGGCGCGCCTATCAGCATGGTGATCTAAGCGTTGTCTATCCAATTGCGCGCGGGATTGTTCCTGCCCTGGTGTCCCTGTGGGCGTACCTTTTGCTTGGCGAAGTCCTGTCCTTTTGGGTTTGGGTGGGTATCGGGCTGATCGCTTTCGGAATCATCCTGAGCAATTGGATGGCGCTTAGATCGGGCATCGGAAAGACAGCCCTGTTCTTCTCGCTGGGAACAGGGTTTTTCATCTCGGTCTATTCGCTTGTGGATGGTGTCGGCGTTCGGATTTCAGGCAACACTCTTAGCTATTGGGCCTGGGGCGCATTTTTGCATCTGTTCATTGCGGGCTTTATCGGCTGGCGCAAACGCAGGACCTTGGCTCTCTTGCCGTTGAATATCTGGCTTGTGGGCATTTCAGGCGGCATGGTCTCGATCGTTGCCTATGGTTTGGTGCTTTATGCCAAAAACTTTGCACCCTTGGGGGCCGTTTCAGCCCTGCGTGAAACATCAGTTATCTTCGCGACACTTATCGGGTTCATCATCCTGAAAGAAGGCAATTGGAAACGTCGTTTGGCGGCTGCCGTACTTATGACCATAGGGATCATCGTGATCGGCATGAATGCCTAGCGTCTCGCGACACGTACTTTTCGCCTAGATAGCCAAAACTCTTATGAATTTCCGGCTGAGCCTAGGATTGGATTCCGACCAATGGGTCAACTTCGCACTCATGGAACGGTACGCATTCAACATACGGGATAAGCCCGTTGGCTAAGTCGGAAAACAGTATGGCCTTTCTGAACCGTACGAACGTCAGCCTCATGAACCATGATGGATACTTTCTCGCCCGTGTACTCCAGCCCTATCGGTCAAGGGTATTAACAATGCGAGTTGCATCTTCCCATGTGCGGCGCAGCGTTGACCTAATTGAAGAATTGCGGTGGGCCAAACAAAGAGTGATCAATCTGTGCAGATTTCTATGTGGTTTCCTCCACTTCTCTTGTTATTCCCAATACCAATAGCGAGATTTGTTCCCGATCTTTTTGCCTCATCGCTACAAAGAAAAAACGCCTTGTACACACAGATTTTAGGCATTAGGACGGTCGGCGGAGACGTGGCCGAGTGGTCGAAGGCGCTCCCCTGCTAAGGGAGTAGGCCCGGAAGGGTCTCGAGGGTTCGAATCCCTTCGTC
>RCMY010000375.1_pt1 | contig 41862 bp, 46 predicted proteins | sample 2041341 | NCBI WGS metagenome assembly RCMY01 (sample SAMN09708234, study PRJNA481090) | Marine sediment metagenome, whole genome shotgun sequencing project. | reverse complement strand
GAAGACAGAATTGTAAAAAATACATATCGTGATTTAATGGATCCTTGTACCTGTCCAAAGAATATGCCATGTGTCTGTGGGAAGACAGCCACGGTAAAAATTCTTACCAGAAAGCCAATACTGCCCTCGGAGTTAGAAATAGAAGAAAACCCGAGATCACGCAGTGCGAAGCTCAGGGTGTTGGAGAAACTATAGGTTAGGGACTGATAGAAAGGTGTGATGATGATGGCACTACCAGAACGTGTTCCGTATATTCATGCGGTACCGAATCCAAGCGTCGAGAGAGAACAGAAGAGACGTGAGGTGGAAGAAAAACGTAAGATTCAGAGATCAAGAGAACAGTATCAGAAAAAGACGGCGGTTCGGAACAACGCTATGAAAAAAAGTGTTGGACGGTCCATTTTCTTTATGGCTGTTCTACTTGCATTTGTACTGTTTAGAAGTTCTATGGTATTTGATTTGCAAAATCAGTATGTGGGGATGCAGAATCAGATCAGAGAGACTGAAAAACTGAATGAGGATCTAAGATCCAAGATCATTAAAGCATCCTCTATTAAGGAGATTGCAGAAAAATCCAAAGAAATGGAACTTCAGACTGTGAATCGTGAAGATTATATTGAAGTGGACTTATCGGTAAATCATTTTTCGGATGGTGTAGCTGTAACTGAAGAGAAAAGTCTTTCTGAACAAATTCTATCCCTGATTCCTTTTGAATTTGCACAGTAAGAATATGAGGGTTGTATGAAGAAATCGAGATACTGGGCGGTTATTATCATAACGTTTGCCGTGTTTATGGGGCTGAGTGCCCGTCTCATTTATGTCACAGTCATAGCACGCGATGAGATTCTTTCAAAGGCTCAAAGCCAGATTTTGCAGAAACTAGCACTTCCCGCGAAAAGAGGAAGTATAGTAGACCGTAATGGTGCGCTCCTGGCTTCTTCGACGGAAGCTTACCGTGTGGATGTGGATCTAACGACATTCAGAAGAAAGCTTGAAAAGACAGAGCGTGAAGCTTCCTATTACGCTGCGCCTCTAGCAGAGGTGCTGGCTATGGAGGTGGATGAGGTTCTCAGTAAACTTACTTCTGAAAGTACTTCTGTCATTCTCAAGAGAAAGATTGAAAAAGATACCATCGATGCGCTGCGCACTTATATCGGTGAAGCGCACATTGATTTTCTGGTCATCGGATATGATGACATTCGTTATTTCCCAAACAGCAACTATCTTTCTCAGGTTCTTGGTGCAGTCAATATAGATGGTGAAGGCATTATGGGACTAGAGTATTACTATGAAGATCTGCTGAAGGGTGTAGATGGAATCAAGATTGCAGAAACAGATAAACAGAGAAGAGAACTGCCTTATAGTGAGGTAATTGAAACTCCTGCCATCAATGGGAGTGATTTATATCTCACCATTGATGAAAAAATACAGTATATTGTGGAAAAAACTGCAGAAGCCGCCATGGCAAAGCATGAAGCCGACAGTGTGACCATCCTTGTGTCAGATCCTAAGACGGGAGGCGTATTAGGACTCGTAAATTTGCCGGATTTTGATCCGAATAAACCTTTTGAAGGCAAAAGCAGTGATGAGTTCAATGAAATATCAAGAAATTTTGCAGTGAATGATTCTTATGAGCCTGGATCCACATTCAAGATTGTTACGATCACTGCTGCACTTGAAGAAGGTGCCATTGGAGAACATGAGCACTTTCATTGCGAGGGATTTATTTATGTCAATGGTGTACGGATTAATTGCGTTAATTATAAGGCGCATGGGGATCAGACAGTAGCAGATATTTTAAAGAACTCCTGTAATGTGGCAACCATTCAGATTGCACAAAGACTAGGCGCTGAAAAATTCAACGAGTATCTTAAAAAGTATCAGTTTGGAGCAAAGAGTGGCATCGACCTTCCTGGTGAGGCTGGTGGGATTGTTTTTAAGCTGGAAGATCTTACGCCAATCAATCTGGCAACTTCTTCAATTGGCCAGGCACAGACGGTAACACCAGTCCAAATGCTGAATGCTATGAATACCGTGGCTAATGGTGGAGAAATGATTCCGCTGCATGTGGCAGAAAAAGCAATAGTGACAGACGTAAATGGAGAGATTACAGTAGATGAACTGAATGTGCTAGAAGAGAAACATGTAATCTCCGAGGATACAGCAGGAATTATGTTGGAGTATCTCTATAGTGCCACAGGAAAGAATCCGACAAACCGTGCCTATATTGAAGGGGTAAATGTGTTTGGGAAAACAGGTACAGCACAGAAAATCGTTACGGACGAGAATGGAAAGAAGAAATATTCCGATGAGGAGTATATTTCATCTTTTATCGGGGGCGCACCTTATGAAGACCCTAAGATTACAGTGCTTGTTATTGTGAATAATCCAAAGGATGAAATTTTTGGTTCCATTGTCGCTTCGCCTTGGGCTCGTGAAATTTTCTTGGAAGTGGATCAATATTTGTCCTTACGTTAATCAATAATAGCATGTGATTTCACATGCTATTTTCTTTAATCAAAGTAACGAGAAAAGAAATATGGTATAGTAATTAGTGATTTTGACTGATGGAGTAGTGAGGTAAAGATGAAAACCATTTTTATAAAAGATATTGTAGAGAAGCTGGATGCAGTAGTGTATGGCAATATGGAAGCCAGTTTTCAGGACGTTTTTATTGATTCAAGAATTGTATCGGAAGACTCTTTGTTTATCGGTATTAAAGGGGAGCATTTCAATGGAAATGAACACTATCTGGATGCTTTTGAGAAAGGAGCATCAGTGGCAATTATTGAAGGGATAGAACCGACAGAGATTCCAGCAGGTAAGGCTGTACTGAAAGTTCAAAGCACTTACCGGGCAATTCTGGATCTTGCGCATTACTACAGATCTCTATTATCTGTAAAAATTATTGGTATTACTGGTTCAACTGGAAAGACGTCCACGAAGGACATTCTCCATGGGATGTTGTCTAAAAAATACCGGGTTTTCAAAACGTCAGGGAACTATAATAATGAACTAGGACTCCCACTGATGATCTTTTCCCTCGATGACAGTTATGATTTTGCGGTCCTGGAAATGGGCATGAGTGCACCTTTAGAGATTCACAATCTGGCACGCGTCGCGTTGCCGGACTATGCAATCATTACGAATATCGGGTTATCTCACATTGAGAACTTGGGATCACAGGAAAATATACTGAAAGCTAAAATGGAAATCACAGATTTCTTCTCAAATCACTCTCTTCTGGTGCTGAACGGAGACGATCCTTATCTGAATACGGTTACCGACAAGAAATTCAGGGTTCTTACTGGGGGCTTGAAAGAAGGAGATTTCATTGCTAAGAATGTGAAACTTCATGAGGGCTCTGTAGAGTTCACAGTGAACAAGTCTAAAGATGTCATACGTCTTCATATACCAGGCAGACATAATGTGCTGAATGGAATTCTCTGTTACATTATGTCCAAAGAACTTGGCCTGACGGACCAAGATCTTCATGAGGTGGAAGTAGCGAAGAGTGCAATGAGAATGGATGTGTTGAAGTACGAGCATTTTACAGTAATCAACGATTGTTATAATGCAAGTCCAGATTCCATGAAAGCCGCACTTCATTATCTAGCCCAGTTCAAGGGCAGGAAAGTAGCGGTACTTGGGACGATGCGTGAACTGGGGGAGGAGTCCATGGACGCGCATAGAACGGTTGCCCTTGCAGCAAAGGAGCGCGGTGTTGACCAGGCTCTCTTCGTAGGTGAATATCAAAAAGTCATGGTGGGAACCTTTGGAGAAGGATCTATGGGGGTTGATACATTTGAAGAAGCCCAGCAAGCGCTGAAAGGGTTCTTGAAGAAAGGCGATGTGGTGCTCCTGAAAGCATCTCGAGGAATGTATTTTGAAAGGTTTCTACCAATACTTGAAGAACTCGGAGGAAATAAAGAATGGAAATAAGTGTCATTTCGCTTTTTGTCAGTATGGCTGCAGGCATAGCCATGGGACCCTATGTAATCAGAAAGCTGAAAGCATTCAAGTTCGGCCAGAACATCAGAAAGGAAGGTCCTGAGTCTCACTTAGTGAAGCAGGGAATTCCAAGTATGGGCGGTGTTCTATTTCTCTCAGTTCTTCTTATAGTGGGACTTTTGTTCTCTAAGATAAACGCTACAGTAGTATTTATGATCGTTGTGACACTCTCCTTTGGCCTCATTGGTTTTATGGATGATTATCTGAAAGTGAAGAAAAAATCTTCCGATGGACTGAGTGCCAAAAGTAAAATGGCCTATCTTCTGCTTTTTGGTATCCTTGCAGGGTGTGTACTGCATTTTGGATTTGACTATGATGCGGTAAGGATTCCATTTGTGAATACTGAGGTTTCACTTGGTATCTTTTATGTGCTCTTTGTAGTGGTATTTTTTGCATCGGTGACTAATGCAGTAAATCTGACCGATGGGATAGATGGATTGTCTTCCACAGTGACCATTTGCGTTCTGATTTTCTATGTTCTTGTCGGTATGAAACAGGAACAGGAGCCAGTAGTTCTCTTTTCTTCCGTTCTTATAGGCGGTCTGCTGTCATTTCTGTTTTACAACCGCTATCCGGCTAAAGTGTTTATGGGAGATACGGGGTCTCTTGCATTAGGCGGTGCCGTAGGTGTTGCTGCACTGATGACCAAGACAGAAATTCTCCTCATTCTTGTGGGGATTGTCTATGTGGTGGAAACTTTATCTGTGATTATTCAGGTGGCAGTTTTTAAAAAGACAGGAAAGCGTGTTTTTAAAATGGCACCGATCCATCATCACTTTGAAGCACTGGGGTGGAAGGAAAACAAAATTGTTGTTGTTTTTGCTTCAGTCACACTACTTGCAGTGGTTGCAGCGTACCTGGTTTTATAGCGTGTGAGAGGCTGAGGGAGGCATCATGGAAAGAACAAAAGATTTTTCTGGAAGAAGTGGCTCGCCTTCGTCGAAAGCCAGAGTACAGAAAATAAGGAAAAAGAAAGCGAAAAAGTATAAAGAAGTTGATTTCACCCTGCTTGCAGTTACGGTAGCGCTGGTTTTATTCGGTCTGCTGATGGTGTACAGTGCTTCCAGTTATGAGAATATCGTACGGGGACGTGAATCCTATACAGATGTCATAAGACAAGGTTTTTTCGCATCTGCTGGTCTTTTTATCATGGTTTTTGTGGTATCGAATTTTGATTATCATTTTATGACGATGTCTCGAACGAAACTTCTGGTGTTTGTGGTTTTAGTCTTGAATGTGGCTGTTATTCTTTTTGAACCTGTTAAAGGCGCAAGCCGATGGCTTCGTTTTGGAAGTCTTTCTCTTCAGCCTTCAGAACTTGCAAAGTTCACCATGGTGGTCTATGCGGCCAATACATTGAAAAGACTGGATTTATTAAAGGGAAAGAAAAAATGGAAGCCAACCATTCGAGTTTTTGTCATGATGATTGTGTTTGCAGGCATCGTGGTGATTCTGCAGAGCAATCTCTCCATTGGAGCAATCATCGTGATTACTTCTTTGATACTGATTTTCCTTGCAGGAGGAACGTTCCTGCAGCTGTTCACCTATGTGTCCATTGGCATCAGCGGTCTTGGAATTCTTCTTTGGATTGAGCCTTATAGAATGGCAAGACTTCTTAATTTTGGGGATCCATTTAAAGAAGCCCAGGGGGCAGGTCATCAGCTGGTTCAGTCACTCTACGCCCTCACAAGTGGAGGCGTATTCGGACAAGGGATTGGCATGTCCAGACTAAAAGCGTTTTGGCTGCCTGAAGCACAGAATGATTTTATTTTCGCAGTAATTGTTGAAGAACTGGGTCTCATCGGAGGACTTTTCCTGATGCTTCTTCTTCTGATTCTCATCTATAGAGGAATCCGCATATCTATTGAAGCGAAGGATCAGTTCGGCAGGCTCCTAGCAGTGGGCATCACCGCCATATTTGCTTTACAGTCCTTCATCAATATTGCCGTGGTTATTGGCGCTTTCCCGGTGACGGGGGTTACATTGCCATTCATCAGCGCTGGAGGAACATCTCTGGTGGTTAATCTAGTTGCAGTAGGTGTACTGCTTAATATTTCAAGACAGTCAAAATCTGTGTGATTTTGAGAGGAAGAGGGGTGACAGAAAGTGAGCCTAAAAGAAATTCAGGAACGGATAGAACGCAAAAAGCGCCGTAGAAGAAAGAGGATCCTTACTGTACTTCTTGTGTTGGTCATAGCCGGTGTGATTGGTTTTCTATTGAAAGCACCATACTTTACAGTTGGAAAAGTAACCGTATCTGGTCAGGTGGAGATTCCTAAAGGGTTTGTGGAGGAAAGCGCAAAATCATTATTCGGTGAAAATATATTTCTCATGAATACCCAGGCAATCACAGAACACCTGAAAAAACATCCATATTTTTCATCAGCAGAAATCAAGAGAGTACTCCCCAATGGTATTTCAATCAAAGTAAAGGAACATACTGCAAAAGTGAATTATTACAGTAATGGTGTGTATAGTCTTCTTACAGAAACGGGACAGCTTCTGGATGTGGGAGCAAATCCCATAGAGGGAGTGACTTTGATTGATGCAAGACCACTTCCGGAGCTTGGTGGAAATATCTATGAGGATGCACCGGAAAAAATGAGGATACTGGAAACATTTGTCGTACTTCATGAGAGAAACACAAGTGTTGTAGAATTATCGGTACTGGATCTCACAGAGTCTTCCAATATCAAGACGTATTACCATGATACGGAGATTCGTCTGGGATATGGCGATTCATTAAAGGAAAAGCTGAATGCGGCCATCAATATCATCCTCTCAGGTCATCTGGATGAAGTGAAAGGATATTTGGATTTAGCGTATGCGGATGATCCGGTGATTTTTGATGAAGGAAGAATCACTACCCCTTCAGAGGATGGCACTTCTGGAGAAGGAGAGCAGGAGCAGGAAGGAAATGAAGAGTAAGGTGACAGATGAACATGAAGAAGAAAAATAATCAATGGATGGTTGCAGCAGTATTTCTGATACTGGGCTTTCTGCTTACCTATCAGTATCAGCAGAGACAGGAACCTGTTCGAACGTTAACCATAGAAGAAACAGAACTGCTTCTTCAGGAAATAGCCTCCTTGGAAGGTGAAAAAGAGGCGCTTCTTCAAAAGAATCGTGAACTTCTTCAGGATGTGAAAAATTTTGAGACAGCAGCTGCGTCTTCCAGTGAAGCCCATACGCTGCTAAAAGAAGAACTGGACCGTTCAAGGCTTCTCCTCGGCATGGTGGATACCAAAGGACCTGGGATTGTGATGACACTCAGACCTACAGATGCCAGCCTGAATCCTCAGACCTTTAATTATCTGACAGACCTGGAGCTGATCTATTTGGTTAATGAACTGAAGTTTGCGGGAGCGGAGGCCATTAGTATCAATGACAAGCGAATATCCATACAAACTGGGATCCAATCCAGTTCCAACAACAGCTATATTCTTGTGAATGATGAGAAGGTCTCGCCACGGGATGAGGTTATCATAAGAGCGATTGGTGATCCTGAAAAACTGAAGGGGGCCATGGCTTTTCAAGGAGTACTCTCCTACTACGCTCTGGAGTTTTATGATATCAGATTTTATGCTGAAGATCATATACTCATTCCAAAGTATAGTAAAGCTTATAGAACAGACAGTATGGAGGAGGTGCATCCATGATAGTAATTTTGGGACTGCTTCTGGGGATTTTCCTTGGACTGTCATTGAATATTAAAATCCCTGATGTTTACAGCATTTATGTGGCAGTAGCAATTCTTGCTTGCTTCGACTCTGTCATTGGAGCATGGAAGGCTTACCTCGCACATAATTTCAATCAGATGATTTTTCTTTCCGGTTTTTTCGGTAATGGTATCATTGCAGTTGTTCTTACTTATTTTGGTGACCAACTCAGCATCCCCATGTATCTTGCCGCAGTAATTGTATTTGGCAGCAGAATCTTCAACAATTTTGCGGTAATCAGACGAATGCTGCTCGAACGGTATTTTCATGAAGAGGCATAGAGTAAGCGTGTTCTTGGGTTCTGTTGTCATCGGCTTGGGTATTTCGGTCATGGTGTCACTGGTGGCAGGCAAGATGAACCTTTATAAAGTGGAAATAGATCAGGGGGACAAGGTAGAGCTTAGGAATAACCTTCGAAGTGAAATTGAGAGATTGAAAGAAGAAAATTTCAACTATGAACGAAAACTGGATGGTTATAGGGAGAATGTGGAAGACTATGAAAACATCTATGAGGAGCTGAAACTGGAGTACAATAGAAACAGCAGGTTGCTCGGTTATGAAATCGTCCAGGGAGAAGGCATTATCCTCACGATGAGAGACGGAGAAGCAAAAGAATCTGAAATTCCAGGATCCATGGAAAGCTGGCTTAGAATCATACATAATGAGGATATGCTGAAACTTCTCAATGAGCTTAATCTGCATGGTGCTGAAACCATTGAAATTAATGGGGAGAGGGTTACTGAGACTTCAGAAATTTTTTGCAGCGGAGCGTTCATTTCCATCAATGGAGAAAAACTACCTGCACCGTTTGTTCTGAAGGTGATAGGAGACAGAGCACTTCTTGATCCGTATACTGCAAATGAATACAACCAGATTTCCAATCTGAAGCATAGAGGCATTGAAATCAATTTAGAGAAACGTCCGATTATGACATTGGATGGTTCCATTGAGGAAATATATCCATTATATCTAGATGAATCAAATGAATAGGAGGCGTGCTTATTGTCAAATATCAGCAAAAACTTAGAAGAAATCAGAAGCACACTGAAGGACAATGTGACATTGGTTGCCGTTTCAAAAACAAAATCGGCAGAAGAGATCATGGAAGCTTATAAAGAAGGGATCCGTGATTTTGGTGAGAATAAAGTACAGGAGCTGGAAGAAAAATACGAGCTTCTGCCAAAAGACATCCGTTGGCATTTGATCGGGGGTCTGCAAACCAATAAAGTGAGAAAAATAGTAGGCAAGACATATCTGATCCAATCCTTGGACCGGGAGTCCCTGGCTCTCGAAATCAATAAGAGGGCAGAGAACAAAGGGATTCTCGTAGATACGCTGATAGAGGTGAATATTGGCGAAGAGCCTCAAAAGGCCGGAATTCTTACTGAAAATCTAGGAGAGTTCATTACTCTTTTAGGAGAACTTAAACATATCAGAGTCAAAGGCCTCATGGCCATCATCCCTCAAGGAAGTGAAGAGGAAAACCGGAACTACTTCCGGAAGATGCATGAGCTTTTTGAGAAACTGGCAGAGATCAAACAGGAACGCTTCTCCATGGAAGTGCTTAGTATGGGTATGTCCATGGATTATATGACGGCGATGGAAGAAGGATCAAATATGATTCGAGTTGGCACTGGAATTTTTGGCGCTAGAAACTATACGGTTTAATTATAGGAGGAAAGAAAAATGGGAAAGATGTTAAGCTCAATTAAAAACATGATGGGTTTTGAAGACGAAGAACTTTATGATGACTATGATCAGGAAGAGTATGAGGAAGAAGAGATGGAAACGCCAAAGGAAAGCTATTCTGTTTTAGGCAGAAGAAGAGAGCAGAAAGAGGTTAACAAAGTGGTGAACCTCCATGGCGCACAGACAAAGGTCCACATCATCAAGCCTAACACCTTTGATGAGGCACCGCAGATTTCTGACAGCCTAAAAGCCAATAAGATTGTTGTTGTAAACACCTCAGGGCTGGAACCACGTACCGCTCAGAGACTTCTGGATTTCATTGCAGGATCTACCTATGCTCTTGGCGGGGATCTTCAGGAAGTGGAGAATGGGGTTTATGTTCTATCACCTTCCACGGTGGAAGTTTCCAGAGAAGCAAAGGAAGAGAGTTCACTTAAAGGACTTCTCAACTGGAAGTAATGGATAAACAAAGCTTTGTAAGGGCTTTCAGCAATGAGGACACCTTTAGAATGGCAAAGCTTTATGAGGCCTTGGAAAGAGCAGGAAACTATGACTTCCCCTTTGTTGTAGAAGAATTCTACACTCCCCTAGTGTGGAGTACAGTAGAAAAGATGAAGGAGTTTAGCAATATCACAGTTCTAGGAGAAGAGTTTCTGGAACGAAGAGTCTTTTCTGTGAACTGGGAAGGAGCATCTCCATTGAAGATTGTGGAGATTACGAACCTCCAGCCTGCGATAAAGCTTGAGCACAAGGATTACCTGGGCGCTCTTTTAGGATTAGGTATCCAGAGAGAAAAGTTTGGGGATTTGTTTGTGCATCAGGATGTGGCTTATGTGCTTGTTTTTGAGGAAATGGGTTCTTATGTGACAGAACATCTTTATGGTGCAGGAAAGTGTGCAGTAGAAACAAAGCTTTATGACTATGAGGATAAAGTGAAGGAGCTTATGCCTTCACTCCAGAAATTTGAGGCAGTTGTTGCTTCGAAGAGAGTGGATGTGATTGTTGCAGAGCTCGCAAAGACATCCAGAGGAAAGGCAGTGGAGCTGATTGAACGGGGTCTTGTACTGCTTAACTATCAGGAATGCAAAGAAAAATCAAAAGAGCTGAAACCAGAGGATACTCTGACCATAAGACGGAAAGGGAAATTCAAGATTGGAGAAGTGCTGAAAGAAACACAAAAAGGCAACTTAAGAATGGAATTCTATAAATTTTTATAGCAGTAAGAGGAGGGCGTGGACATGAAGATAACACCAGTGGAAATTACCAACAAAGAGTTTAAAAGAACCATGAGAGGGTACAGTACAGATGAAGTGGATGAGTTTTTAGATGAAGTCGTGGAGGATTTTGAAGCTCTATATAGGGAAAATGCCAGTCTGAAAGATAAGCTGGAAGCATATAATGAAAAAATTCAACATTATGCGAGCCTGGAAAAGACGCTGCAAAGTACGCTGGTACTCGCACAGAATACTGCTGATGCAACGAAGATTCAAGCTGAGAATGAAGCACAGCACATTCTTGAGAATGCAAAAGAAAAAGCCCAGGCAATTATTGAAAATGCAAATCGGGAAAATGAGATGCTAAAAAGAGAATATGAAAAATACCGAATGGACTTTGGGAATTTTAAAATGCGTGTCCTCAGTTTTCTAGAAGGTCAGATGAGTTCCTTCAAGACAAATTCTGAGGAAATTGAAAAAGGGACCTTAGGCTCCAGCTCGATGCAGGTTTCAGGTATTACACCAAAAGACCTCTTTGAAGAGGAAGAGGCTGCTGAGCTGTTCGAAGATGTTCAAGGATGATTAAGGAGAAAGAGACTTTGAAATAAAGTCTCTTTTCTTGTGAAGGAAGATTTCCTGTGATAAGATAACTTTTGAAAGGACTGAGGAGCATAGAAGATATATTTCAAAAAGAACACATAGAGTTCTGTTCATCTGTAAAGAGCACTTTGGAAAGACTTCCAGAAAGGGCTCTATTTGTTGTGGATCGGAATGTGTTTGACTGCTGGTCAGAACTTAGGGAGCACATACAAGGTAAAAAAGTCTATCTGCTTGACGCATCGGAATCAAAGAAGACACTGGAGGAGACGGAAAATCTCTATGAGTTCCTCTTCCGGCATCAGAGTGTAGAGCCTCTTGTTGCCATTGGCGGTGGTATTACAGGGGATCTGGCTGGATACGCATCTGCAACCTTCAAGAGAGGAATTCCTCTGATTCTCATTCCTACGACACTGCTTGCCATGTGTGACAGTACAGTAGGAGGGAAATGCGGTGTGAATTTTAAGGGTGTGAAGAACTATATCGGCACATTCAAAAAGCCAGATGAGATATTCATCTGTACAGAGTTTTTGGATTCTCTATCAGAGAGACACCTGAAAAGCGGCATGGGCGAAATCTTAAAATATGGCTTAATCGGAAAGGAACCAATCCTTCAGCTTCTGGAGAAGGAAGATTCATTGCGGAGTCTCCACGGGAGAACCTATGTTGAGATGGGACTGAAGATCAAGATTGAGGCTGTATCTCAGGATTTTTATGATCAAGGCCAGCGGAATGTGCTGAATTTCGGACACAACATCGCCCATGGTCTTGAGGCGGTTTATCCGGAGATTTTTACCCACGGAGAGGCCGTGGCGTTGGGACTCCTAGCAGAGCTGAAACTCAGTGAGGCGTTACTGGGGCTTGGCAGTAACCTTCGTATGCAAACACGGTCCATCATGGAGAAGTTTGGTATGGTTACTGCGGTAGCCGATTTATCTGTGGATAAACTTTTGGACTACATCAAAAAGGATAAAAAGAATGATGACAATCTACGTTTCACGCTGTTACGTGAAGCGGGTTGTCCGGAAATCAAGCAAAGCGTGACAGAAGAATGGATTCGCTCTGCTGTGCTGGAGATTATGGAGTAAGAGATGATACAAAAGAGTATGGATTTATCAAAAGGTAAAGTTAATATCAATATTGGCGAGAAGGTGCTTGGAGAAGATCTTGTGGTTTTTTCAGGGCCTTGCTCGGTGGAGAATCTGGACACAATGAGGAATATTGCCACAAAGCTGAAAGCGTTAGGGGTAGATGTTCTGAGGGGCGGTGCATTTAAGCCCAGAACATCGCCTTATGATTTTCAGGGATTGAAAGAGGAAGGGCTAGAAATCCTTAAAACCATCAAAAAAGAGTTTGGGTTCGTGATTTCCACAGAGATACTGGATGTCCGAGATCTGGAAAAAGCAGAGGGGTTCGTGGATCTGATTCAGATTGGTTCCAGGAACATGTATAACTATGTGCTTCTTGAGGAAGCGGGAAAGCTTGGCAGACCCGTCATACTGAAGAGGGGGTTCAGCGCCACGGTGTCAGAGTGGGTCAGTGCTGCAGAATATATACTGAATACAGGCAATGAAAAGGTAATTCTCTGTGAACGTGGAATCAGAACCTTTGAAACGACCACAAGAAACACACTGGATCTCAACTCAGTTGCTTACCTCAAAGAGAACTGCAGGCTGCCAGTCCTTGTGGATCCAAGCCATGGGACAGGAGTTCGATCTTTGGTGAAGCCTATGGCTCTTGCAGGGATTATGGCAGGGGCAGATGGGCTGATGATTGAAAGTCACATTGCGCCAAACGAGTCCATCTCGGATGCGCAGCAGACCATCTCGATGGAAGTGCTGGAAGAAATAATGAAGACATCGAAAGAGTTATGGAGGTACAGATGATTTATTTGATTTTTATTTTGGGTATGCTGCTGGATTATGTCACTAAAATCTGGGCCATTGGCACCTTGAAAGGACAGCCCGATATCACAGTCATTGAAGGATTCTTTGATTTCTCCTACCTGGAGAATAGAGGGGCTGCCTTTGGGATTTTTCAGGGAAGAGTCTATCTTCTGGCATTTGTCACTGTAATTATCATGGCGGTGCTTTTTGTGATGTATCAGAAAACCAAGAAGAAAACAAAGCTTCTGACCATCAGTACAGCTCTGATAATGACAGGAGCCATCGGGAACCTCATTGATCGGCTCCGATACGGATTTGTTGTGGATTTCATCTCCTGGCACTGGAAAAACACCTATTATTTCCCCACATTCAATGTGGCAGATATCTGCATCACTGTTGGTACAGGGCTTCTTATTCTTTATATCATAAAGGAAGTGGAATAAGTGGAAGAAATACAGTATCTCGTGGAGGCTGAAAAAGAAGGACTCCGCTTGGATGTGTACCTTCGTGAGAATCTGCTTGATCTTTCAAGATCCTATCTCCAGAAGCTCATAGAAGACGGATGCATCTCAGTAGAGGGCAAAATCAGAAAATCCTCCTATAAAGTCAAGTCTCATGAGCGGATCCTTGTGGAGCTGCCAGAACTAAGTGAGCTGGAGGTTACCGCAAAGAACATCCCTCTCCGGATTCTATATGAGGATGAGGATCTGCTTGTGGTGGATAAGGAAAAAGGTATGGTGGTTCACCCTGCCGTGGGAAACTACCATGATACCTTGGTAAATGCGCTGCTCTACCATGTGAAAGATCTTTCCGGCATCAATGGTGTGCTGAGGCCGGGGATTGTACACCGGATTGATAAGGATACCACGGGAATACTGGTTGTTGCTAAAAATGATCAGGCCCATGGCTATCTGTCCAGTCAGCTGAAGGATCACAGCATGATCAGAAGATATTATGCTTTGGTACATGGTAATGTGAAACAGGAAGAAGGCACTGTGGATGCACCCCTTGGAAGATCTAAGAATGACCGGCTCAAGATGGGGATTGTTCCAGATGGAAAACGGGCAGTGACCCATTACAAAGTCATCCGGCGCTATAAGGGATATACGCTCGTTGAGGCTTCTCTTGAGACAGGTAGGACTCATCAGATCAGAGTTCATATGGCCTCCCTTCATCATCCTTTGGTAGGAGATTTTACCTATGGTCATAAGAAGGACTCCGTGAAAGGTCAGCTCCTTCATGCCGCTGTCCTAGGTTTTCAGACGCCTCAGAAAGGGTTTTTGATGTTTCACACGCCAGTTCATAGGGAATTCAAAGAGTTTCTGGTGAAATTACATCGAATGGACAAGATAAAATAAACAAAAGATGAACAAAGTTAATGAAGTGTGAACAAACCCTGGTCTTTGACTGGGGTTTGTTAGTATAATAAAAGATAGTATATTGGCAGAATGCCGGATAAAAATAAAAGGTGGTGTCATTTCCGGAAGCTTTTGCTTTGCGGAAGAACTATGGAGTTTAAAGCAGCATTATTAGATGAAAAAGCCATTGAAAGGGCACTTGTGAGAATTGCCCATGAAATTGTTGAAAAAAACAAAGGAGTCCAGGACTTGGTCCTTGTGGGCATTAAAAGAAGAGGTGTTCCTCTGGCTGAAAGAATTCGTGAAAACATTCTAAACTTTGAAGAGGTATCTCTTCCTGTTGCCAGTGTGGATATAACCCTTTATCGGGATGATTTGGAGGAAGACTATGAGAGTCCCCAAATCAAAAATGATGTGATCGAAGTTTCCATCAAGGATAAAAAAGTTGTTCTGGTGGATGATGTCCTTTTTACAGGAAGAACAGTGCGGGCTGCACTGGATGCCATCACTGCTAATGGAAGACCAAGAAGCATTCAGCTCGCTGTCCTCATTGACAGGGGTCACCGGGAACTTCCCATTCGTGCAGATTATGTGGGTAAAAATGTGCCTACTTCAAGAAATGAAATGATCAAAGTAATGCTCGAAGAGATTGATGGAAAAAATGCTGTGGAAATATACACAAAGGAAGGGTAGCATGAAAATAGTATCATGGAATGTCAATGGCCTTAGGGCAATCATGAAAAAAGGCTTCAGAGAAAGTGTGATAGAGCTTGACCCTGATGTTCTGTTTCTACAGGAAACGAAAATGCAGGAACATCAGCTGGTAGAGGAAATTCTTCTCAAAGACCTGGGGTACACCTTGACTATGCATTCAGGAGAAAGAAAAGGGTATTCCTCTGTGGCGGTCTATACAAGAATCCCTGTGGATGAAATCATCAAAGGTTCAGGAATACCTGAATATGATGTTGAGGGAAGGGTTTTGCAGGTGAATGTGGGAGACCATGCGATCTTCGGTATTTACTTCCCCAATGGTGGCCGTGGTGAAGAAAGATTGGCCTACAAGATGAAGTTTTATGAGGATCTTCTTGTGAAGTTTGATTCTCTGAAGGAGAATGGCAAGAAAGTCATCGTAACAGGAGATTTTAATGTTGCGCATGAGGAAATAGATCTGGCAAATCCCGAGTCCAACAGAAAAACCTCAGGGTTTCTGGATATTGAGAGGCAATGGTTTAGGAAGCTGTTGAGCCATGGTTACGTGGATGTCTACAGGCAAGAAAATCCGGAAAAGGTAATCTATACCTGGTGGGATCAGCGGTTTAGAGCGAGAGACAGGAATGCCGGTTGGAGAATAGATTATTTCGTTGTTTCTGAAAACACGCTTCCCGAGATTACAGAAGTGGAAATCTACAACCATATTATGGGGTCAGACCACTGTCCTTTATCTCTGACACTTAAAGGAGAGCAGTAATGGAGTACACACTCATCGCCACTTGTGCCTTCGGCATAGAAAAGATATTGTCCAATGAACTGAAAGCTTTGGGATACGACGACTTACATGTGGAAAACGGAAAAGTAGAGTTCTATGGAGACGAAATGGATATTGCCATATGCAACATTCATCTGAGAACAGCAGAACGAGTATTGATCAAACTGGCTGAATTTAAAGCGGAGTCCTTTGAAGATCTTTTTCAGGGTACAAAAGCAGTGGATTTTGGCAAAATCATCCCCGTGAGCGGTAAAATGCATGTAACGGGTAAATCCGTGAGAAGCAAGCTCTATAGTGTGCCGGACTGCCAGAGCATCGTTAAGAAAGCTGTAGTGGAGTCCATGAAAAGAACTTATGACCGGGAACAGTTTGCTGAGACCGGTGCTGTGTTTAAGATTGAAATCGGTCTTTTAAAAGATTTAGCCACACTTACACTGGATACCTCTGGTGAAGGACTCCACAGACGAGGCTACAGAGAACATTCAGGAAAAGCCCCTCTGAAAGAGACACTGGCGGCAGCCCTTGTGCTGATCTCCGGCTATGATGGAAATCGGCCTCTTATAGATCCTTTTTGCGGTTCAGGAACAATACTCATTGAAGCGGCTATGATCGCGAAAAATATGGCGCCCAATATGGAGCGGAATTTCGTGTGTGAGACCTGGCCAAGTTTCCCAAAGGATATTTTCCCGCAAGTGCGTGAAGGAGCCAGAAGTCAGATCAAGGATATCAAATTTCCAATCACCGGGTATGATATTGATACTTATGTCCTCTCCACAGCGAAGATGAATGCCAAAAAAGCGGGTGTGTTCAAACACATTTATTTCCTGCCTTCTGACTATATGAAGCACAGATTCACAGAAAAAGATGTGACCATCATCACCAATCCTCCTTATGGGGAACGTCTTCTGGAGGATGAGCATGTAAGAATGCTCATGGAGAAAATGGGAAGAGACAAAGCGGTCCATGAAGACTATGAAATGTTTATCCTCACTGCTTTAGAAGGATTTGAAAAGACATTTGGAAAGAAAGCCCATAAGAACAGGAAACTGTACAATGGAAGAATTCAAACATATCTCTATCAGTATTTTGCAGAGAAGAAAAAAGAGGCGGATGTATGAAGAAAATTGTAGTGATATTCAACGGCGGCACAATCTCGATGAAAGTAGATCCAAAAATCAAAGCAGCAGTTCCTTCCCTTACTGGGGAGGAAATCATGCATATGGTCACTGGCATTGAGAAACATGCGGAAGTCAAGTCCTATAATTTCAGTTCATTTCCCAGTCCTCATATGACCATGGAGAAGATGATGGAGTTGAGGTCTTTCACTTTGAGGGTCATGGAAGAGGATAATCCGGATGGCGTTGTGATTACCCATGGAACCGATACATTAGAAGAAACAGCATTTCTCTTTGATCTGACCATTGATACTGAAATGCCCATTGTCTTTACCGGCGCGATGCGTTCCGGATCGGAACTGGGGTATGATGGTCCATCCAACCTCGCACAATCCATTGTCACCGCTTCTTCCAAAGAGTCCAGAGGGCGTGGTGTGCTTGTGTGTCTCAATGGCGAACTCAATGCGGCACAAGAAGTCACCAAAACAAACTCCCTCTCCCTTAATGCATTCCGAACTCCCTCATTTGGACCTCTTGGGATTGTAGACAACAATAGAGTCATTTATTACAGAAGCAATGATGTAAGACAGGTGGAACACATAGATACGCTGGAAACGGCAGTGGCTCTGGTGAAAACCGCAGCAGGTATGGACTCCTCCTATCTGAAGTTTCTCACAGACCAGGGAATGAAAGGAATTGTCATTGAAGCCTTTGGACGTGGCAATGTGCCTCCCCAGATGGTGGAAGGAATTCGGTATGCGCTCTCTAAAGGGATCCATGTGGTTATTGTATCCAGATGCTATGAAGGGAGAGTATATGGAAGTTATGGTTATGAAGGTGGAGGTAAACATCTGAGAACCATGGGCGTCATCTTCGGGGATTCACTCCCCGGACAAAAAGCAAGAATCAAACTCATGGTAGCGTTGTCCCTGTATGAAAGAAGAGAAGATGTGAGGGACTGGTTTGAAAAAGACCTATATATGGAAGACAGTGAGTGGAGCAGTTAGACCTATGATGTTTGGAGGTGTGCTATGATAAAGAGTATGACAGGGTTTGGCAGAGGAATGGCCGAAGACGAGAAGAGAAGTTTTCTGGTGGAAATGAGAGGTGTGAATCACAGATACCTTGATTTTTCTATCCGTATGCCCAAGAGTCTGATGTCTCTTGAGGATAGAGTCCGAAAAGAGATCTCAAAGGTGATTTCCAGAGGTAAGCTGGATGTGTTTATCACCTACAGAAATTATGCTAAAGAAGATTTGGCGGTTCAGACCAATCTTCATCTGGCGAAGGGGTATGTGGATGCGCTGAACTCCATTAAGGATTCCTTCTCCCTAAAAGATGATATCTCTGTTTCACTGGTCTCCAGATTTCCGGATGTGATCTTTACAGAGGAAAAAGAAGAGAATATAGAGGAAATCTGGGCGCTTCTTGAAGAAGCAGTGAGGGAGGCCTCACTAAAGATGCTGGAAATGAAAAAAGCTGAGGGTACATCTCTGAAAAATGATATGCTGCAGAAGAAAGAAGGCATCATTGCTCTGGTGGATAAAATCAGGGAGCGAGACAAGCTGGTGATTCCTCTTTACAAGGAAAGACTGGAAAAGAGAATTGAAGAGCTTCTGGAAAAAGTGCCGGTGGATGAATCAAGATTGGCGTTGGAAGTTGCCATGTATACCGACAAGGCGAGTATTGATGAAGAGCTGACAAGGCTTTCTTCTCATATGGAGCAGCTGGAGAACTTTCTCAAGGAAGAGGAGCCCGTGGGTAGAAAACTGGATTTCCTTGCCCAGGAGATGAATCGGGAAGCAAACACCATGGCATCTAAGTCTGTTGATATTGAGATAACCAATGTCGTTCTTTCCATCAAAAATGAGATTGAGAAAATAAGAGAACAAATGCAAAATATTGAATAGAGGTGAGAAAATGAACATCCGCTTAGTGAATATTGGTTTTGGGAATATCGTTTCTGCCAATAAAATTGTTGCCATTGTATCACCAGAATCAGCACCAATCAAAAGAATCATTCAGGAAGCCAGAGAACGTGGGATGCTGATTGATGCAACCTACGGCAGAAGAACCAGAGCAGTGATTGTGACGGATTCAGACCATATTATCCTGTCTGCTGTTCAACCAGAGACTGTCGCCCATAGACTTGAAACCAAAGAAGACGTGATTGATGAGGTAGGTATTGATGAGTAGAGGACTTCTCCTGGTGATATCAGGACCCTCAGGTGCAGGGAAAGGCACTGTTTGTGACGCATATAAAAAGCACTGTCAGAATCATGTATGGAATTCTGTGTCCATGACGACACGGGCACCGCGTGTAGGGGAAGTGCATGGGGAGAGCTATTTCTTTGTCTCCAAGGAAGAATTTCTAAAGAGAATTGAAGAGGATGCTTTTCTTGAATATGCTGAGGTATATGGCAATTATTACGGAACACCAAGAAAAGAAGTGGAGGAGAAGCTGGCAGAAGGATTTGATGTCATTCTTGAGATTGATATTCAGGGAGCACTGAATGTTCAGGAAAACACATCAGAAGGAATTTTTATTTTTATCCTGCCCCCTTCCATGAATGAACTGAAAAAGAGAATCATCGGAAGAGGCAGCGAAACTCCTGATTCTTTGCTTACAAGGTTCAAGTCTGCCTACAACGAGATCAACTATGTTTCCAAGTACAACTATGCCATCACCAATCACACGGTGGAACAGGCATACAGCGACCTCATGTGCATTGTTCGCGCAGAACGTTGCCGAGTTACCCGAGTAACCAATGAAATTTTAACCTTAAAGGAGGAAGAATTATAATGAGCTCATTAATTGAACCATCCGTAACAGAACTGCTGGAAAAGGTGGAGAACAGGTATAGACTTGTCACCCTAACATCCAAAAGAGCAAGACAGATCATCGATGGACAGGAACCACTGATTCCTGTGACCAGCGTGAATCCCCTTACTGTGGCTGTCAATGAAGTCAATGCGGGACTGATAGAATATGAAACCCTTAAAGACGGTGTGAAATAGTCATGAAAAATGTAGTGGTGGGTGTAACTGGTGGTATCGCCGCTTATAAAGCGTTGGAGCTGGTCTCTTTGCTTCGTAAGCAAAACATCAATGTGGATGTGGCGATGACAAAATCCGCACAGGAGTTTGTCACACCTCTGTCTTTTCAGAGTCTCAGTCAGAATCCAGTCATCACAGATATGTTTGATGAACCAAAGGCATATGAAATTGCTCATATTTCTTTAGCAAAAAAAGCAGATGTGTTTGCTGTGGTTCCCGCTACAGCGAATATCATCGGTAAACTGGCCCATGGCATTTCAGATGATTTTATTTCCACATCTGTCATGGCTACCCGGGCAAAGGTTCTGATTGCACCAGCAATGAATACAAATATGTACAGCAATCCTATGGTTGTTGAAAATATGAACAAACTGAAATCTCTGGGCTACACTTTTGTCAGTCCAGGTCAGGGAAGGCTCGCATGCGGTGATGTGGGAGAAGGAAAACTCGCATTGGTTCAGGATATTTTCATGGAAATCATGGCGCTGCTGTATCCAAGGAAAGATTTCGATGGGAAACGTGTGCTGGTGACCGCAGGCGGCACAGAAGCGCCACTGGACCCTGTGAGAGTTCTTACAAACAGATCCTCTGGGAAAATGGGGATTGCAATAGCAGAGGCCCTTCTTGAAAGAGGAGCGGAAGTCACTCTGATCCATGGTCATGTGACTGAGGAGCTGCCCCGAGGAGTTCAGTCTATAAAAGCACTGACAAATGAAGCCATGGCCAAGGCTCTTCAGGAAAGGTTTTCTGGTGCTGATGCTGTGATTATGGCGGCAGCGGTCTCAGATTACAAAGTGAAGCAATACGCTACAGAAAAGATCAAAAAATCTGGAGAAACGCTTCATCTTGAACTTATCAAGGATCTTGATATTCTGAAGAGTCTAGGAGAGCAGAAAGCTCAGCAGATTCTTGTTGGATTTGCAGCGGAATCTGAAGATATAGAAAAGAATGCTCTGGAAAAACTGAAGAAGAAGAATCTGGATCTTATCTGCGCCAATGATATTTCTCATGGAAAAGTATTTGGAGAAGATCAGAATGAGGTGACCCTTTACCATAAATCTGGCGATATTATCCCATTGGGAAAACTATCCAAAAGAGAGACCGCCGATCAGATTCTCGATGAGGTTCAAAAACTGTTTCACTAAATATCCGTGGAGCTGGAAAGCCTCATGGCAGCATACAGATGAAAGTATATGCTTTATATTAAAACACCCTCTGATTGAAAATCAATCAGAGGGTGTTTTTTATCCGCCCAAGTATGCTTTCCGGATTTCATCCATAGCCAGAAGATCTTTAGAAAATCCTTCCGTCTCTACGGTGCCAGTTTTTATGATATAGCTTCGTTTGGATATTTTTAGCGCAAGATTTGCATTTTGTTCTACCAAAAGAATGGTGGTGCCTTCCTCATTGATATTTTTGATAATCTCGAAGATCTCATGAACAATGATTGGGGCGAGACCCATGGATGGTTCGTCCAGAATGAGCAGCTGAGGTTTTGAGAGGAGGCCTCTTGCGATGGCGAGCATCTGCTGTTCTCCGCCTGAAAGAGTTCCTGCTATCTGGTGTTTTCTTTCGCGAAGTCTTGGAAACAGCAGATAAGCTTTTTCAAAATCCTTTTGAACCTGAATTTTATCTTTTCTTGTGATGGCTCCCAGTTCCAGGTTTTCTTCCACGGTCATTTTAGGGAAGACACGTCTTCCCTCAGGGATATGGGAGATGCCCTTTCGAACGATGGCAGAGGAAGATACTTTGGAAAGATCTTCGCCCAGAAGGAGGATATTTCCGGACGTCTTTTTTTCGAGGCCGGATATGGTCCGAAGAGTAGTGGTTTTCCCTGCACCGTTGGCACCGATGAGAGAAACGATTTCTCCTTTGTGGACTTCAAGAGACAGATTTTTCAGTGCTTCTATGGCACCATAATGCACAGAAAGATTTTCCAGCTTAAGCAATATTCTCACCTCCAAGATAGGCTTTGATCACTTCAGGATGGACCTGTATTTCAGCAGGTGTCCCTTGAGCAATGAGATTCCCATAGTCAAAAACAAACAGATCATCACAAAGATTCATCACAAGTGACATATCATGCTCTATGAGGATGACAGAGAGCTGGAAGGTTTCCTTCACCCATTTGATGAGCTCGGTGAGTTCTTTTGTTTCTTGAGGGTTCATGCCTGCAGCAGGTTCGTCTAGAAGCAAAAGACTTGGTTTTGAAGCCATGGCACGTGCGATTTCCAGTCTTCTCTGATCTCCATAGGGAAGATTTTTAGCTTTTTCATCACATTTGTCTGCCAAGTTGAAAATTTTAAGAAGAGCCATTGCTTCTTCTACAGCTTTTTCTTCACCCGTGAAAAAAGGAGTAAGCCTGAAGAGGGCAGAAAAAACACTGTATTTTAAGTTGGGATGGTTGCCAAGAAGAACATTCTCGAGAACTGTCATCTCCTTAAAAAGTCTGATGTTCTGAAATGTCCTTGCAATCCCGTGAGAAGGCATCTTCTGTGGTTGGATGGATTTCCCGGTAACAGTATCCTTCAGATGATATATAATCTTTCCGGAGGAGGGGGTGTAGATTCCTGTAAGCAGATTGAAAAAAGTGGTTTTTCCTGCACCATTCGGCCCGATGATTCCAGTAATGCTGTCTTTTCGGACGGAAAGGTTCACTTCCTTTACGGCCTTGATGCCGCCAAATTCTTTTGTAAGACCTTGTACTTCCAAAATTTTCATTTTATGCCTCCTTCCATACTTTTCGAAACAGATTTTTCAGGATGTTCTGAGGTTTGTACACCATCATAATAAACAGAATCACGGCATATATCACCATTCTGAGTTCTGGGATTCCTTGTAAGGACAAGGAAAGAAGTGATAAAACCACAGCGCTGATCACGGAGCCTTTGATGCTGCCAAGACCCCCTAATACAACAATGACGAGAATATCAATAGACTTCATAAAGCCAAAAGAGTCGGGTCTGATGAAATAGAAATAATTTGCGTAAAGTGCTCCAGCAATGCCTGCGAAGAAAGCACCCATGGAAAATACAAGAATCTTATAACGGCTTACCGGAACGCCCATGGCAGTGGATGCCAGTTCATCTTCTTTGATCGAGAGGACAGCACGGCCGTGATAGGAATGGATGAAGTTGTGAATCACAAGGATGGTGAAAAGAACCATACTGTAGAGCCAGGGCCAGTTGGTATACCTTGGGATGTCATTGAGACCCATGGCACCTCCGATATATTTTGAATTTAGTCCCACAATACGCACAATTTCTCCGAATCCTAGAGTGGCGATGGCCAGATAGTCGCCTTTCAGCCGTAGAGTTGGTATGCCGATGAAAAGTCCTGCCGCAGCTGCTGATAAAGCTGCTCCAAGGATTCCCAGGGAAAAAGGCAAGTCAAACTTTACAGTAAGAATTCCAGATGCGTAGGCACCTATAGACATGAATGCAGCATGGCCCAGTGAGAACTGACCTGTGAATCCTGTGATGAGGTTCAAACTCACAGCCAGAATGATGTTGAGTCCAATACTGACAAGGTTCAGGAAAATATAGGAGTCAATGATTCCTGCTTTCATCAAAAGATCCACCAGAAGATATCCTGCGGCTATGAATGCTGCTGTGACCATATTTTTTTTCGTCATAATTTTTCTCATGTTATCACCTATACTTTCTCTTGTGTGTTTTTGCCAAGAAGCCCTGAGGGTTTTACCAGCAAGAAAACAATAAGAATGAAGAAAGCCACAGCATCCTTGTACAAGGAACCTCCGAAAGCGCTCACTGCCGTCTCAACAATACCGAGGAAAAAACCTCCAAATACCGCTCCAGGAATAATGCCGATTCCGCCGATTACAGCAGATACAAAGGCTTTCAGCCCAGGAGTGGCTCCCATGAGGGGATTGATGGTACTGTAATATACACCAATGAGAACACCGGCAGCTCCTGCCAGAGAGGAACCGATGAAAAATGTGTAGGAAATGGTCTGGTTCACATTAATGCCCATCAGTTCAGCTGCATCCCGATCCTGAGATAGAGCACGCATGGATTTTCCCATCTTTGTGAACTTCGTCAGGTACATCAGCAAAAGCATCATGATGAGGGTGATGAAGATGATGTAAAAACTCTTGATATCAATAAGGGCTCCTGTGGAGAAAAGATCGATTTGCTTCGATGGGAGGAGATCTTTATAGGTTCTGCTTTCAGGACCCACAAAATACATCATGCCATACTGCATAAACAGGGATACAGCAATGGCTGTAATGAGTGCTGAAATCCTTGTTCCGTTTCGCAATGGTTTGTAGGCAACCTTTTCAATGACCATACCCAGCACACCACTTAAGACCATTGCCAATAGAAGAGCTGGCAAAAAGGGAAGACCCAATACACTGGTGAGATAGAGGCCGATATACGCGCCGACCATGAGCACTTCACCATGAGCGAAGTTGATCAGGTTGATGACTCCATAGACCATGGTGTATCCTAATGCGATGAGCGCATAGATACTGCCAAGAGAAATGCCGTTGACTGCCTGTTGTAGTAATTGTTCCAAAATATTTCCCCCTTAGTGAAAAGACGCAAGCTGCCTAAAAAGGCAGCTTCAGCATCTGAATGTTTTTTATGGTTCCTGTTTCATCAAATAGGTTGGGACGCCATCTTTGACTTCAAGGATTGTAACTGCTTTGATTGGGTTATGGAACTCATCCATGCTGAGTGTACCAGTGATGCCTTTGAAGTCCTTTGTAGAAGCCAAAGCAGCTGTAAGTTTCTCACGGTCTGCCTCTCCAGCTCTTTCCAGTGCATCTGCTACCATATAGGCCATGTCATATCCAAGGGCATTGAATGCATCAGGATCTTTGCTGAATTCTTTGTTGAAGGCATTCTTGAATGTTACGACTTCTGGAGAGGTGTCACTAGAAGAGTAATGGTTTGAATAATAGGTTCCATTTAAGTTCTCTGCACCAGCAATTTCAACAAGCTTTGGTGAGTCAAAACCATCTGCGCCAAGCACAGGCACATCAAGACCCAATTCTCGAGCTTGTTTGATGATCAGACCTACTTCTTCATAATATCCTGGAACAAAAAGGACATCCGGATTTGCAGCTTTGATGTTGGTGAGCAGTGATTTAAAATCAGTTTCTTTCGCCTGGTAAGCTTCTTCTATCAGAACCTCTCCACCTAAGGCACTATAGGTATTGCTGAAAGCATCGGTGAGACCTTGGCTGTAATCGGAGGTATTGTCTCTTAATACAGCGGCCTTCAATAGACCCAGTTCTTTCGCAGCGAAGTTTGCCATGGTAACTCCCTGGAAGGAGTCGCTGAAACATGTTTTAAACACATACTGTCGCACACCGCCTTCTGCATTCAGTGTCACATCATCTGCGGTAGAAGAGGCAGAGATGAGTGGCACTTTGTTTTCTTCTGCGGCAGGCAGCGCTGATTTCACATTACCTGAAGTGGCAGGTCCCAGAATAGCTACAACCTTATCACGGGTGGCAAGTCTGGAAGAGACATTGGCAGCTTCTTCCCCTGAAGACTTGTTGTCTGCTTTTACCAGCTCAATTTGCTTTCCAAGGACTCCGCCATTGGCATTGATTTCCTTCACGGCAAATTCGATTCCCTCCACAAGGCTTGTTCCATAGGTGGATACATTACCAGAGAGTTCATAGTTAAGACCTAGTTTAACGGTGTCGCCATCACTGGATGATCCACTGGCGGCACAGCCGGATAAGAATAATACGGATAAGAGCGATGCGGTAAATAACTTCAGTTCTTTTTTCATTTGTTTCCCTCCGAAATCATAATAAATTGTATAAAAAAACCTCTATCATGTCCTTTGACATAATAAAGGTGCTTTAGCACGGTACCACTTTACTTTTGCAGATTCCTCGCAGAGTCTGCCTCATCAGGTTCAAATAAACCCTAACCCTTTAACGCTGGTATGCGTCATTACTTAATAAGCTTACTGTTCGGTAATGAAATTCAGAAGTGATAAGCTGCTATAGAGGTTTGTATCGGCTTTCAGCATCCCCGACTCTCTGTGACAATTTCTATAGTGCAGTCTTCCTCAATATTTTTAAATTATTGATTTTTTTGTGAACTTGTAAGGATATTAACATTCTGATAACAACAAGTCAAATATAATTTCAAATTTTTTAAAGAACCAGAGGATTATTAACGATATAATGATGTTGAGTGTAATCGATTTGCATTCCAAAACAGAGAATACAAACCTTTTCATTTTTCTGCAAATTAAAAACAATTTAAAATTATGAATGAAATATTAATAATGTCACATTTTTCGTTGAACCTGTTGTTTAGCTTCGCAACAAAGCAGCGAAATGGCTGTCGGTTTGGTGAAAAACTGGCATGACACTTTGAAACGCGCTGAGGAGGTGTGAGTTTCATGACTCGAAATCAGTCTCTTGAGAAGTTCTTCTATCAAGCAAAAAAACTCTCTAAAGATGCCCATGGGCTGCTCCTTCTGTGTCTGGAAGGAGATCAGTGGACGGAAGATGAGGATAAAATCCATGATTTAAGGGTGATTCTAAGGCAGCTCTTATCCATTCATGAATTCTATGAACCGATGCTTCGCTTAAAAGGCAATCAGAAAATAAAGAAAAACTACCAGCTTTTACTGAGGTCACTTGGACCCCGAAGAAAAGCAGATGTATTTACGAAGCTCTTTTGCGAATTTGAAGTGTACTGCGAAGAAAGCGGCAAGAAAATGGGAGATGAAGGAGAGAAGGAGAGAATACTTCTTTCTGTTTTACAGAACGCTCGAAAGAAGAAAGAACTTTATGAGGATACATTTCAGTTCAGAATGTTTTTCTACAGAACGGTCTCAGGGTATTACCTTAATTCACAGTCCATCGTGAAAAATAATAAAGGATCCATGGAGGACCGAGAGAATGAGTTTATTGTGAAGCGTTTTGATCATCTTCTGAAAAAACAAAAAAAGCTTGAAAAACAAGCCAGAACAGGAGAAGATGAAAAAATCCATAAATTGAGATTAAATGGGAAGATCATCTCTTATAATATGATTTTTTACAAAGAGCTTCTTCCGCCAGAGAGGTTGAAGGAAGCGGACAGATTGAAAAAACTTCATGATGTCACAGGAAAACTCCACGACTTGGAAGAAATCCGTTTGGTGACAAATAAGATAAGGAAGAATAGAGGAAATCGGAAATACTTGGTGCAAATGCTGCGGTTCTACGAAGTAGAAAAAGAGAAGTATTTCATAAAATTCCTGAAACTACTAGAGAATTAAAAGTCCTGGTTTCCCAGGGCTTTGTCAATAAGAATCCGGATCCACAAGGATGATAGAGCTTGAAGTACCCTGTAAAGGGTAACTTTCACGGATGGGACCCGTGAAGACGACAAAAACGCGGTCGCCGCTTTTCAGTAGACCAGTATTGCTCTCCAGACCAATGGGATAGTAGGAGCCCTCTGGAACTGAAACAAGGATTTCTGTATCCTGACCGTACCCTGGTAGATTGCCTTTGAGGTGGACTGTTCTGGTGATACCCTGACCTTGATCAAAAACGCTGATTACTTCAGCTTCCATGTTTAGAGGGAGATTTTGAGTATCCAGAACTCTGACTTTCAGCGCAGTACCTTGGGTAGGATAACTGGTTCTGATTTCGGGGCTGCTCTCAATTTCCACATACATGCCTCTCTGCAGTTCCATGGGTTCGATCACTTGATCATTTTTTAGAATGCGAAGGTCTTTCGCTAGAGAGAATGCTGTCACAGCAGAGGACGACTCTTGTGATCGTTCAAACTGCCCATCCACCATAAGTGTCATGAGTCCGTCATGGTGTGTATGGATGACAATTCCTCTATATATGATGGAATCATCAGGCACCATTGCTCTAGAAACAGAATACAGTGTACCAAGGAGGAGAAGCAGAGAAAGAAGCATGTATTTTTTTGTGGCCTTTTTCATAATAACACTCCTCGTATCCTATATTTGACCCCATAGTGATCGATTCATAGTTCAATAGGGACATCCTGATGATTTCAGATGGTACTTCATTATACTCATAAAAATGCCAGGATGGAGTAACAGATTCTTTACAGACAGGAGAGAAGCAGAGGCGTTCTTAGAATCTTGGAACCATGAAGTGAAAGGTGTTATAATAGATGGGTTGAACAAGGGGGTGGGAAGTTGAAAGTAGCAGGAATTATCATCAATCATGAGGCGTTGGCTACAGATCGGATCTATACATACGGTATACCTGAAAAGGTGAATTTGAAAATCGGTCAGAAAGTGCGTATTCCCTTTGGGCTAGGCAATAGGAAACTGGAAGGCTTCGTTGTATCACTCAATGATGATGAAGATTTGGCATATGACAAGACAAAAATGAAAGAAATTTTTTCCGCAGAACCTGAGGTGTACTTTGAGGAAGAAGATCTTCAGATTATGGATGAAATCAGGAAGAACTATATGGCTACCTATCTGGATGTGATCAAACTGATGATTCCCCGAGGAATCCTTCAGGGGATGAAGCATAAAATGAGTGAGAATCTTTATACAATCTCCCCTTTGGGACCTAAATATCAAAAAAGTCCTTATATGGAGATTTATGCTGAAGTGGATAAACAGCCAGGGAAGTTTATAAAAGCGGATCTGGTTCGGCAAGGGTTCTCCTTGAGTTCCGTGAATACTCTGATCCGTCATGGTTATATGGCCGTTCTGAGTGAAAAAGACTACCGCTATAACGTAGAGGAATATGAGAATTATGAAGAACGAACCCTTAATGAAGAACAGAGGGTTGCTGTGGAGACCATAGATAAAAAAGAGGGAACCTACCTTCTTCATGGCATCACTGGATCTGGTAAAACAGAAGTGTTTATGGAGCTCATCCGAAGGTGTCTACTACGAGGAGAGGATTCCATTGTTTTACTGCCGGAAATCAGTCTGACACCTCAAATGATAGAAAGATTCAAGGGGAGATTCGGAAAAGAGATTACCATCTTTCATTCCAGACTGAGTGATGGTGAACGATATGATGAATGGCACCGGGTGAGGGCTGGAAAGGTGAAAATCGCCATTGGAGCAAGATCTGCGCTGTTTCTTCCCTTCCGTAATCTTAAAATGGTCATTGTGGATGAAGAACATGAAACCACTTATAAATCTGAGATGAGTCCCAAGTATAATGCGAAAGAAGTAGCGAAACTCATGATGGAGAAGAAGGAAGGGCGGCTTGTACTGGCATCAGCCACACCTTCTGTGGAATCTTATTATCAGGCAAAAGAAAATAAACTGACTCTCATATCACTGACCAGACGCGCAACAGAAGGGGAGCTTCCAAAGATGGAAGTTGTGGATATGCGTGAAGAGCTTCTCAGTGGCAATCGGACTATTTTTTCCCGTACACTTACGAAAAAAATGGAAGAGGTTCTGGAGAGAAAGGAGCAAATGATTCTTTTCCTCAACCGAAGAGGATTCTCTACCTTTGTGTCCTGCAGATCCTGTGGGTATGTGTTCAAGTGCGGCAGCTGTGATATCAGCATGACCTATCACAAAGACAACTCTCTCATCTGCCATCAGTGCGGTGCCAGAAAGTATCTTCCTAAAACATGTCCCAGCTGTCAGTCCAAGTACATCAAGCAGTTTGGCACAGGTACTGAAAAAGTCGAGGAAGCCATTAGAAAAATGTTCCCAGAGGCCAAGGTGCTGAGAATGGACAGGGATACCACAAAACACAAAGCAGCCTATGAGAATATGTACCAGAATTTTAAAAACAATGATTGTGACATCCTCATTGGTACTCAGATGATCAGTAAAGGACTGGACTTTAAGGATGTGACCCTTGTGGGAATACTGGCAGCAGACCTTTCGCTGAATCTTCCTGATTTCCGCTCCTCGGAGAAAACTTTCCAGCTGATTACACAAGTGGCGGGACGAGCAGGAAGAGGAGATAAAAAGGGAGAAGTGGTGATTCAGACGTACAGTCCGGAGCATTTTGCGGTGGAACATGCAAAAACCCATGATTATGAAGGTTTCTATGAAAAAGAGATCCTCATGCGAGAAGCTCTGAAAAATCCACCATTCACGAAGATTTTTCATATGGTGTTTACCTCTGAAGATGAAAAACTTCTGAAGGAAAAAGTTATGGAGATCGGTGAACGTTTAAGAAATTTTTTGAAGAAATATGATACTATCATTTTACTGGGACCCAGTCCCTGTATGATATCAAAGATCAAAAACAGCTACAGATGGCAAATGATTCTGAAAGGTGATTTTTCGCCGGACAGTCAGGAAAGCATCAGGCTTTTCGTTCAGAATGAGATGAAATCTGTTTATAAAACAATTAAAGTCAGTTTGGATATCAATCCCAACAGTATGATGTAAAAAGGAGAAAAAAGATGGCATTACGAGAAGTTAGACATGTACCAGACAGTGTGTTAAGAAAGGTGGCAAAGCCAGTTACGGAAATGACCCCAAGACTGAAGACGCTGATAAAAGATATGTATAATACAATGGATTATGAGGATGGAATCGGATTGGCAGCACCACAGGTGGGAATTCTCAAGAGAATCTTCACCGTGGGCATTGGTGACATCCGGTTGGCTTTTGTGAATCCTGAAGTGCTGGAGTCAGAAGGAGAGTATCTGGATGTGGAGGGGTGTCTTTCCATACCGGGTGAAAACGGGGTAGTGAAGAGACCTACCTACGTGAAGGTGAAAGCCATGAATGAAGAGGGGAAGCATTTTATCATCGAAGCGAAGTATCTTCTTGCACGGTGTATTCTTCATGAACTGGATCATCTGAATGGTGTGCTTTTTACCGATAAACTGGAAGAGGTGGAGGAAGACTTCGAACCTGAAGAACAGGTAGAAGACCTTCTGATTTCTCTTACCTATTCCGATGGTGAGTAATATGATGAAGATCATTTTTATGGGCACGCCGGACTTTTCTGTTCCGTCTTTGAAAACTCTCGACGAAAGATATGGGGTCTCGCTGGTGGTGACACAGCCGGATAAGGAAAAAGGCAGAGGGAAGAAGGTCACATTTCCGCCAGTGAAAGAAGAAGCGGTGAAAAGAAACATTCCTGTAAGACAGCCTGTAAAGCTCAGAAATGACAGAGCGCTTATTGAGGAAATGAAAAGCATAGCACCGGATTTCATCATTGTGGTGGCATATGGACAAATTCTCAGTGAAGAGATTCTGGCGATTCCAAAGTATGGCTGCATCAATCTTCATGCAAGTTTATTGCCTAAGCTGAGAGGAGCAGCTCCTCTGAATTTTGCGCTCATTGAAGGACACAAGGAAAGCGGAGCGACAACGATGCTCATGAATAAAGGACTGGATACGGGGGATATGCTTCTCGTCCGCAAGGTAGATCTGTCAGAAAAGATGAATGTGGAGGAGCTCCATGACAGAATTTCCGAGATGGGGGGAGATCTCCTTGTGGAGACCGTGGAAGGACTCCTGAGTGGCTTTGTGAAGCCACAGCCTCAAAAGCATGAGGAATCCACTTATGCGCCCCTCATAACTAAAGATCTTCAGCTGATTCAATGGGACAAACCCTCATATGCAGTTCACAACCTTGTAAGAGGTCTGTCGCCAGTTCCTGGAGCATTCTCCTATGTGGATGGACAGAAGGTGAAAATCCTTGAGACCGAAGTGATGGAGGGTGCAGAGGGTGCACCTGGAGAAATCCTGAAGGTGTCCAAAGAGGGAATCATTGTGGCAACGGGAGAAGGACAGATCAGAATAGTAAGGCTGCAGTATCCTGGAAAGAAACCCATGAATGTTCGCGATTTCTTAAATGGAAATACAATTTCTGAAAAATATTTCAAAAGGAGTGAAGACTGATGCCATTTACCTTTGGATTTGACCCAACATTTTTTCTGCTCATTCCAGCGATGATATTGACCATATATGCCCAAAATAAAATACAGAGCACATACAATATTTACAGACGAGAAGGTCTTAGAAGCGGAATGACAGGCGCTCAGGTTGCTAGAATTGTTCTGGACCGGTCAGGTCTTCAGAATGTTGACATTGAGATGGTGAGAGGAAATCTTACGGACCACTACGACCCAAGGTCGAAGGTGCTAAGGCTCAGTGAAGAAGTCTATTCGCGGCCTTCCATCGCTTCTGCTGGCGTAGCTGCCCATGAAGCGGGTCACGCCATTCAGGACCAGGAAGACTATGGTCCGCTGAGACTTCGTGCATTTATGGTGCCTTTTGCCTCCATTGGTTCCAGGTTCTCCATGATCATCATCTTAGCGGGACTGCTTTTTGATATGTTCAGCCTTGTGGATCTGGGCATCGTTCTCTTTTCTCTCGTGGTTCTTTTTCAGCTTTTCACACTGCCAGTGGAGTTTAATGCCTCCAACAGAGCCCTTGCGGTTCTTGGGGAGTATCACATCCTGGCGGAGGACGAGGTGCCTAAAGCCAAGAAGGTTTTGGATGCCGCAGCACTCACCTATGTGGCAGCTGCGTTCTCCTCTATCATGACACTGATCCGGCTTCTCGTAATCCGTGATCGAAGAAGGGATTAAGGAAACACTATGATGAATGTCAGAGAAACAGCCGTGGAGATTTTAGGGAAGGTTCTACACCAAGGAGCTTTTTCCAATCTTCTTCTGGACCGGGCGATTCAGTCTGGACAGGTGAAAGAAGAGGATGTCGGACTGCTCACAGAAATTGTGTATGGGACGCTGAAATATTTGCTTACCATTGATGAAATTTTAAAGAGAAATACGAAGATTTCTTTATCAAAGACAGAACGCTATGTACTAGACGTTCTTCGCGTTTCGGTTTACCAGATGCATTTTCTGGATCGGATACCACCCTATGCCGTCATCAATGAAGCGGTGAATCTCACAAAGAAAAAAGCGCCCAAAGCCTCCGGGTTTGTCAACGGTGTTCTTCGTGGATATCTCCGGAAAAAAGATGAGCTGTATATTTTCAATAAAAAGATGGATGAAGAGATCTATGAGTACTCTTTTCCAGCCTGGATGATACAACTGTTTAAAAATCAGTATGGAGACAAGTATCTGGAGATCTTGAGCGGCTTGAATGAAAGACCAGTGATCACCTATCGGGTGAATACGCTGAAGATGTCAAGGGATACCGCTCTTGAAGAGTTAAAAAAGCTCGGTTACAGTGCAGAAAAAACGACCATTTCGCCTTATGGTATAGAAGTAACGGGTGGCAAAAGTGTGATGCAGAACCCGCTGTTCAGAGAAGGGATTCTTACGGTGCAAGATGAAAGTTCCATGCTGGTTGCACCGCTTTTGGTAAGTGAAGGGTATGAATATCTTGATCTATGTTCTGCGCCTGGGGGGAAAACCATGCATCTTGCTGAACTCCTTCATGATCAGGTGCCGGTTCATGCCTTTGATATTTATGAAAGCAAGCTTCGTTTGATCAGAGAAAATCGGGACAGACTGGGCCTGACATCAGTAACCATCAGAAAAAACAATGGCCTTCATATTTTGCCTGAGTATGTGGAGAAAGCCCATGTGCTTCTGGATGCCCCTTGTTCAGGGCTTGGAATCATCAGGAAAAAGCCTGAGATCAAATATACAAAGACCCCTGAGGAGCTCATGGACCTCGTGAAACTCCAGCGAGATCTTCTGGAGACAGCAAGGAACTATATTCCGTCTGGTGGGACATTGGTGTATTCTACCTGTACGCTTAATCAAGCAGAGAATGAGGAGAATGTCAGATGGTTTCTGGAGCAGCACAAAGACTTCGAGGCTGTTCCGATTGATATTGGAGCAGGAGATCATCTTCAGTACTCTCCGGAAGGATTTCTCACCATCTTGCCCGGTAAAACCATGGATGGGTTCTTTATCAGCAAACTGAAAAGAATGTAATAACCTCTGTGACGGCCTTAATATGCCGTTCCGGAGGTTTTCTTCTGAAAATCTAAGAATAATTTAAAGAAATTTAACATAATTTATGATAAAATGTCCATGTTTATGAATGAAATCCGGAAGGATTCTGGAAAAGGATGTTAGCATGACAAATGTTTACGATTATTCTCTGGAAGAGCTGAGAGCCTGGCTGGTGAGTCAGGGAGAAAGTGCTTTTAGAGCCAAGCAAGTATATGACTATTTATATAAAGGGATTACGGATCCAGAACAGATGAAAACACTCAACAAGAGTACGAGGGACAAGCTGGAAGAACATTTCTTCATGGCACTGCCTCAAGTCCTTGAGAAGCGGGTATCAAAGGATGGAACCATAAAAATGCTCATGGTTCTGGAGGACCGGAATATCATCGAGACGGTAATCATGAAGTACCATTATGGTTATTCGGTATGCGTATCTTCTCAGATCGGATGTAAAATGGGGTGTACCTTCTGTGCTTCTACAAAAGATGGTATGGTAAGAAATCTGACACCGGGAGAAATTCTCTCTCAGATCATTGCAGCTTCTTTGGTGGTGGGAGAAAGAATTTCCCATGTGGTCCTTATGGGATCAGGAGAACCCCTTGATAATTTTGAAGCGGTACTGAAGTTTTTGAGTCTGGTGAATGCGAAAGAAAGCCTTCATCTGTCCCATAGAAACATTACAGTGTCTACCTGTGGACTGGTAAACAGAATCATTGAACTCGCAGATAAGAAGCTTCAGATTACGCTTGCGATTTCACTTCATGAGACTACGGATGAAGCAAGAAAGAAGATCATGCCCATTGCCAACAAATATAGTATTCAGGAGATATTAAATAGTGTAGAATATTATATGAGCAAAACAGGGAGAAGGGTCTCATTTGAGTATGCGTTGGTTCGTGGTTCCAATGACACCAGAGAAAATGCATACGCTCTTGCGAAACTTTTGGAAGGCATGAAGGTTCATGTGAACCTGATACCAGTCAATGCGATAAAGGAAATGCTGTATTTACCTTCAACCAATGAGTCTATCCAGGACTTTAAAGATATTCTGCTTCATTCTGGAATCGAAGCGACAATCCGAAGAGAAATGGGTGGAGATATTGACGCTGCGTGCGGGCAGCTGAGAAGAAGTTATTTGGAAAATAGAGCTGACCTGTGAGGAGAAACATATGATAGAAAGGATATCAGATATTGGCAATATCCGACAACTGAATGAAGACACCTATGGCATCCTGGAAGATGAAGCATTTAACCTTTTTCTGATATGCGATGGTATGGGAGGACACAATGCTGGAGAAGTAGCGAGTGCACTGGCTAAAGATACTGTGCTGAGTTTCATGAGAGGAATTCAGAAAGAGGAAGATCTTCTGCCCTCGCTGTTCAAAGCAATCACAAAAGCAAACCATGAAATTTATGCGTTATCTTCTAAAGAGAAAACCATGAGTGGCATGGGGACGACCATGACAGCTGCGCTGAGCCATCATGGAAGACTAGATGTGGCGCATGTGGGAGACAGCTCGCTTTATGTGGTGTACAATAATGAAATCAAGAAAATTACAAAAGACCACAGTTATGTCCAAGAACTTGTAGATCTTGGGAAAATTACTGAGGAGGATGCGAAGCATCATCCAAATAAAAACATCATTACTCGAGCCGTAGGCACCAATCTTCATGTGGAGATTGAATCTTATACGCGACAGACGGATCATGAGGAAATTTATCTGCTTTGCACGGATGGTCTTTCAGATTATCTCTCTGCACATGAGATCTTTGAAAAGCTTTCGGGTAGCCAGGATATGCATAAGTCCATGATGGAACTTGTGGACATGGCCAAAGAAAGAGGTGGAAGAGATAATATCACGCTAGTAATTTTTGGAGGAGAAGCGTTGAAATGATAGGAAAAATATTAGGGAACCGTTATGAAATCACTGAAAAAATTGCCCAAGGTGGCATGTCCGTTGTATATAAAGCACTGGATCTGAACCTGAACCGGTATGATGCAGTCAAAGTGCTGAAGCAGGAGTTTTCATCCAATAAGGATATTTTGGATAAGTTCAAGCAGGAAGCCAATGCGGTAGCTTTCCTGTCTCATCCCAATATTGTCAACATCTATAATGTCGGCAGTGAGGATCAGATCCATTATATTGTCATGGAGTATGTGAAGGGAAAAACACTGAAAGAAGTCATCAAAGCACAAGGAAAGCTGTCTGTGGAAGAAACGCTGAATTATTCTTATCAGATTGCCCGTGCCTTGGAGTCCGCGCATAACAGCAACATCATTCACCGTGATATAAAGCCTCAGAATATCATGCTCACAAAAGATGGGCTGATCAAAGTGACAGACTTTGGTATTGCAAAACACTCAGATTCTGTGACCATTACCAATTCTGGTAAGATCATCGGTTCAGCTCATTATTTCTCACCGGAGCAGGCTAGAGGGAACATGACAGATGGAAGATCTGACATATACTCCCTTGGCATCGTGATGTATGAGATGGTCACCGGCCAAGTGCCCTTTGATGCTGAAAGTCCAATCACCATCGCCTTGAAGCATATGCAAGAACCCCTCCCATCACCAAGAGCGCTGAATCCTTCTGTGAGTGCTGGGTTAGAGAAAGTGATTCTCAAAGCCACGGAGAAGAATCCCATAGACCGATACCAGAGAATCGAAGACATGATGATGGATCTTCGTGCGCTGATGAATGGTGAAAGATTAGAATCTAAAGAAAATATTAATACAGATCACACACAAGTCATGAACGCGGTAGTACCGGAAAGGAAAACTATGAGAAACGACATTTATGATGATGAAAAGCCATCAAACAACAAGAAAAAGACACTGATTATTGGCCTTGCCATGATCCTGGTAGTGGTACTCGGTGCACTCATTGGGGATGCGGTATTCAGCCGCGGCAATGGAAACCAGCCAGGAGAGGTTTCGGAAGAAGAAGTGGATATCCCTGAAATCATGGGGCTTACTAAGGAAGAAGCAGAGGATGCGCTGGAAATGGTGGGTCTTGTTCTTGAGGTTACTGGAACCGAGACATCGGAGCAGCCTGAGAACACTGTGATTAAAGTGATTCCTGAAGAAGGAACCACGGTGAAGAAGGGAGTAACCGTTTCTGTTGTACTGAGCGCAGGAGAGGAAAAGCTTTATGTCCCTGATATCAAAGGAAGTACCGTTGAGTCTGCAGAAATTATTCTGGGCAATAACGGGTTTATTCTTGGAACTACCAAAGAAGAGTTCAGTGAAACTGTTCCAGCTGGAGAAATCATCGGGCAGGATCCACTGGTCAACACTTCCATGCCAAAGGGAAGTGCTGTAAATGTAGTGGTTTCTAAAGGTCCGGAGATTGTGCTTTCTATTGTTCCTGACATGAAGGGGCGCACAAAAAGAGAGGCGCAAGCTCTTCTTGAAGCTGTGGGTCTTACCATTGGTGAAGTGAAACCTGTACCTACTGGAGATGAAGCGCAAAGTGGACGTGTTGTGGAACAAAGTCTTCCTGCTGAAACAGAAGTGAAGGAAGGAACCAAGGTCAATATCACACTTTATGAGTATACAGAAGTGAATATTCCCAAATTCAATTCAGGAGAACGGGTTAGGGATTTTGCTAATAGACTTACAGCGCTTGGACTTGTTCCTGAATTGATTGAAGATACTGAACCAAATGATACAATGTTAGAGGTTAGACAAGAAGGAAGAGGACCAGTTCCTTATGGAAGTAAGGTGCAACTTATTGGTGCGCCAGAACCAGAACCAGGGCCAGGGCCAGGGCCAGAAGAACCTGTGCTAACACCATAGAATTATTGAATCATTAACAAACAACCAGCTCAATTTATGGAGCTGGTTGTTTGTTTTTTGGCGATTCTTTGGTAACAAACAGGTAGAAATAGATTATAATAGAACGTAAAGAATAGAGTGGAAAGGACTGATGCAATGGAAGGGATTATTATCAAAGGGATTGCGGGATTCTATTATGTGAAAACCGAACAGGGGGTTTTAGAATGCAAAGCCCGAGGCATATTCAGAAAAAACAATATCACACCGATGGTTGGAGATCGGGTTTCTGTCGTATCGACACCAGAAGGAAATGTGGTGGATGAGATCCATGAAAGAACTTCTGAGCTTGTTCGACCATTCGTGGCGAATGTCAGCCAAGCGTATGTCGTTTTTGCTCTGCGAAATCCTGACATCAATTTTGAACTTCTGAATAAATTCATCATCTCTTTGGAAAAGAGTGGTATTGAGCCAGTGCTCGTTTTCAATAAGAGCGATCTTGCCACAGAGAATGAGAAGATACAGTTAAAAGAGCTGTTCAAAGGAACAGGATATCAAATTCATTTTATCACCGCAAAAGACGGGGCAGGTCTTGAAGAGCTCCTCAAAGGGCTGAAGAATCAGATTACTGTGTTATGCGGTCCATCGGGTGCGGGGAAATCGACTCTGCTCAATAAACTGGCAGGATCTGAAAAAATGGAGACTGGGATCATCTCAGAGAAGGTGAAAAGAGGAAAACATACGACGAGACACAGTGAGCTGATTGATGTGGAGGATGCGCTGCTTGTGGATACACCAGGTTTTTCAACTATGGAAATGACTATGGAAGCCAAAGAACTGAAGGATTATTTTCCGGAGTTTCATGTATATGAGGGCCAGTGCCGTTTTCAAGGGTGTAACCATGATAAGGAGCCAGGCTGCAGAGTGAAAGATGAGGTCGGTAAAACAATCTCGGTGGAGAGGTATAATTATTATGTCAAATATTATAATGAACTGTTAGAGGAGAATAAAAGAAAATGGTAAAAATAGCCCCATCAATCCTATCTGCTGATTTTGCGAATCTGGGCAGAGATATTACAAGAACAGACAAGGCTGGTGCTGACTGGATCCATATTGATGTGATGGACGGGTCTTATGTTCCGAATATCAGTTTCGGGCTTCCGGTGATCAAGGCAATCCGTCCTTACACAGAGAAGCTTTTTGATGTTCATCTGATGATTGTCAATCCAAGCAGCTATATAGATGCTTTTGCGGATGCCGGAGCAGACCTCATCAACTTTCACTATGAGGCTGAAGTTCATGTGGATCGCGCCATTGAGAAGATCAAGTCAAGAGGGCTGAAAGCTGGAATCACACTGAATCCCGCAACACCAGTGGATGTGCTGAAACCGATACTTCATAAGCTGGATCTTGTACTCATCATGTCTGTGAATCCTGGGTTTGGTGGTCAGAGTTTTATTCCATATACCCTGGATAAAGTGAAAGAACTGAAGAAGATGGCAGAAACCTTGAATCCGGATCTTCTCATTGAGATTGACGGTGGAATTGATGTCCATACAATCAAAATGGCTGTGGAAGCTGGATGCGATATAGTGGTCGCAGGTTCTGCAGTGTATAGGAATGGAGAAATTGAAAGCAATATCAGTGCGCTCCGAAAAGCCAGTGATGAGTAAGGCGATTATTGTATCAGGCGGTAAAAAACCAAGCCGTTCCCTTTTTGAAAGACTTTACAAAGAGGATACTTATCTGATAGCGGTGGATAAAGGGGCTGAATTTTTTCGTGATGAGAAGATTGTCCCAAATCTTCTCGTTGGGGACTTCGATTCTATTTCGAAGGAGACCCTTTCATTTTTTAAAGATAAAACCGTCGTTAAAACTTATGACGAAGAAAAAGACTTCACTGATACAGAAGCGGCGCTGCATGAGGCTGTGCTCCTGGGAGTAGAAGAAATTGATTTTTTAGGATGCACAGGCAGCAGATTGGATCATTTCGTCGGGAATTTAGCCCTGCTAGATCAGTGCCTGGAAAAAGGCGTCAAAGCGTATATGTATGATGATCACAATAAAATCTTTCTACTGAGATCTCCTGGAGTCATTGAGAGAGGTTTTGGAAGATATATCTCTTTCCAGGGGTTTAGAGGCTCTGTGAAGGGTTTTGGTGTAAAAGGAGTAAAGTATCCACTATGGAACTATGAGCTTAAATTTGGGGACCCTAGAACCATTTCCAATGAGTTTATACAAGATAAGCTCTCGGTCACATTTACAGAAGGAACACTGCTGGTTTTTATGACGGAAGATTAATAAAAAAGGAAGTATAGAATGTGAAACATCACTTTTCCATACTTCCTGATTTATTCTGCTTAAAAAGTAAAATAGCCGATCCCATAAGGATCAGCTACAATTTCTTACTCTGTTATACCGCTCTTTCAACCTTACCGGAACGTAGGCATCTAGTACAAACGTTAACTCTCTGGGGAGTTCCGTTAACAACAGCACGTACTCTTTTTAGGTTTGGTGCCCATGTTCTCTTAGATTGTCTGTGTGAATGAGAATACTGTACACCAGCAACTACACCTTTATTACAGATATCGCATCTTCTTGCCATTAAAATACACCTCCTCCTGAGAGATCAAATCATCTCAAAAGCTTTTCAAATATTATTTGTTTTGAACAGATATTATTCTATCATAACTGATGATGGTATTGCAACATAATTTTAGTCTTTAATTTGTTTATATTGAAGTATGTTCAAAAATATAATATCATTATAGGCATAAGACCTTAGAACGTCAATTGGCAAAGGGACATAAATGTCCCGTTAGTTAACGATAAAAACTTTAAATAACGTAAAGAGGGAATAAGGAGGAAGTTTCATGATAGGAATTTCAAATGAACAAGGACATATATCATATTCAGAGGATGTCATAGCAAACATGGTGGGTCTTTCTACAATGGAATGTTATGGTGTTGTAGGTATGGCTTCAAAAAACACTAAGGATGGTCTATGGGAACTCATAAGAGTAGAACATCTAAATAAAGGTGTAAAGATCAATGCTAAAAACAATGAACTGTCTATAGATTTGTTTGTAGTAGTAGAATATGGTACAAAAATTTCTGTGATTGCGAACAATATCATCCAAAAAGTAAGATATAATGTTGAAAATTATCTTGGACTTAAAGTGAATCATATTGTAGTGAATATAGAAGGCGTCCGATTCTAGCAAATAAATTTTTAAATTCTTAAATTTTCTTAAGGATTTCCTGGATTAATTTGATTTCGGGTAATTTGCTTTAGTATAATAAGGATTGATTTAATATGTTGAAAGTAAAACCCTAATTATAGGGTTTTATTAAAGTTTGATTTACAAATATATATATGGCGTGGACATGCTTTAATATTGTCCATATTTTGCAGGAGGAATATCGTATGAAATATAACAAAATAAATGGACAGCATTTTTTAAACATGGTGACCAATGCGAGCATCAGATTAGAAAATGAAAAGGCATATGTGGATTCATTAAATGTCTTCCCTGTTCCTGATGGTGATACAGGTACTAATATGTCCATGACATTTACAGCGGCTGTTCAGGAAATTCAGAGCAGCAAATCAACATCTATCGGAGAAGTATCTAAGATAATGGCTAAAGGAGCACTCATGGGTGCTAGAGGAAACTCAGGTGTTATACTATCTCAGATCTTCAGAGGGATTGCTAAGGGGCTTGAAGGCAAAGATGAAGTGAACCCTTATGAATTTGCCTTAAGTATGCTAGAAGGCTCAAAATCTGCTTACAGAGCGGTTATGAGACCAACTGAAGGAACAATCTTAACAGTTATTAGAGAAGTTGGAGAACAAGCTACTGAGTATCATACAGATGACATGACAGATTTGATGAGTAAGATCGTGACCTATGCTGATGAAACTTTAGAGCGTACACCAGACTTACTACCACAACTTAAAGCGGCTAACGTAGTCGATTCAGGTGGTATGGGGCTACTTATTATTCTTAAAGGAATGTATGAAGCACTAAGTAGTGATTTTAAAATGGCGGAAACGGAGGAGTTGAAGGTAAGAAGACAGCCTGTTATCATAAATTCTTCT
>RCMY010000374.1_pt1 | contig 41867 bp, 32 predicted proteins | sample 2041341 | NCBI WGS metagenome assembly RCMY01 (sample SAMN09708234, study PRJNA481090) | Marine sediment metagenome, whole genome shotgun sequencing project. | reverse complement strand
GCCGATAGGGTAGGGAAGTACCCCGCCTTACCTTGTTTGACATAGGCCTCGGCCGCGATGATCTGCTGCAGGGCTATCCGAATGTCGATATTATTTATCAGACCTGCCGAGATATAGCCTTGTAGGATGGGATCTGTAAACATCTCCTCCCAAGGTACTATGGCCATTGATACGCTGTCTTGCGGCAGGTTATCCGTTCTAAAATAACCCTCTACCAAGGGCGTTTGTTCTTCCCGAACATATTCCTTGGCGGAGAAACAGGATGCCATTAACAAGGGCATACTGGCAATAATCATTATTTTTGGTATTCTAGTCGACTTTTTCATTGGTCATTCTATTTTGTTTAAGTTGTATCCTTTTACTGGGGTTACTAACTTTTTAGATTTTAATCTCGTCTGTACATTTCAATATTGGGCTACTAAGTTATTAATCCGTTTCTACTAAACCACATAACTATCCAGCAACCCAATAAACATTTTTCCTAGACCTATTCGATGGCAACCTCTTCATCTTCCATCTCGGGTGCGCCACTTATCTTTTCCTGCAGCCATTGAAAGAGGATGTATAGCATTGGTATGACGAACACCCCGACAATGGTACCTATAAATAAACCGCCCACCGCTCCGGTCCCAATAGCTCGGTTTCCTTCGGCACCTACACCGGTGGCCAGTACTAAGGGCATCAGTCCAAAAATAAAGGCTAACGAGGTCATCAAAATCGGGCGTAACCTGACCTTCGCCCCGTCAATGGCCGAATCTAATATCGATTCCCCTTGTCTTCGGCGCTGTATGGCGAACTCCACAATCAATATCGCATTTTTTGCCAACAGACCGATCAGCATGATTAAGGCGATCTGGAAATAGATGTTATTTTCGAGTCCCGCCATCTTGGTAACCAGAAATGCACCGAACATCCCTACCGGCAAAGATAGGAGTACCGAGAATGGTAGCAAATAACTTTCATATTGCGCGCTTAGGAGGAAATACACGAAAACGATCACCAAGATCAAAATATACGTGGTCTGGTTTCCCGCGTTCTGCTCTTCACGGGTAAGCCCCGAATAGGCCGTGTCGAAATTGCCCGGCAACTCGGCCGAAACTTCTTCAATCGCGGCAATGGCATCACCCGTACTATATCCGGGATTCGTGGAGGCCGTAACCGAAGTAGAATTGAAAAGGTTGAATCGGGTTACCGCTTGTGGTCCGAATACTCGTTCGAGACTGACGAACTGGGTAATAGGAGCCATTTCGCCATTTTTGGTCGGCACATACATATTCCCTAAATCCTGTTTCTCCGCACGGTCAAACGGTAAAGACTGAATGTAGACCCGGTACTGTTTCCCGAATCGGGAGAAGTCGGCCGCGTAGATACTACCGATATAGCCTTGTAGCGTATTGAAAATCGTATTGACATTTACGCCGTAATCTTTGGCCAGTTCCATGTTGATATCCAGTTTGTACTGTGGATATTTTGTGCTAAACGACGATTGTGCATACTGGAATTCGGGCCGTTGTGTCAATTTAGAGATGAACTCCTGGTTGACTTGATCGAGTTCGGCAAAATCGCCTCCAGATTGATCGAGCAGGTTTACTTCAACGCCTGAAGAGGCCCCGAAGCCCGGAACACTCGGAGGGGAAAAGAAGATGATATTGGCTTCCGGAAGCGTGGCGGCAATACCGAACAATTTTCCGGTGACCGCCTGTGCGGACTGATCATCCTCTTGGCGCTCGCTCCAATCCTTCAGCTTAACAAAGCCCAAGCCATAGTTGTTACCGGCTCCGTTGAGCAAACTGACCCCATTAATGGTCGTCACACTTTCGACCTCCGGCAGGTCTTTTATCTTTTGGTACAATTGTCGGTTTACCTCCGCGGTACGGTCGATCGATGCGCCAGGGGGCAGTTCCATGTTTATAAATACCAAGCCACGATCTTCGTCGGGGACAAAGCCCGTAGGGGTAGTGACCGATGCCCACCAGATACCTCCTACGGAAGCGATCAGAATAGCGGCGGTAATCCATTTGTGTCGGTACAAAAAGCCTAAAGACTGGCCGTATTTGTTTACGGTAGCGTTAAATCCCCGGTTGAACGAAGCGTAGAACCGCTGCAAAAAGTTCTTTTTTTCATCTTTATCCTCCTCGTGCGGTTTTAAGAAAAGGGCACATAAGGCGGGACTCAAAGTAAGGGCGTTGACGGCCGAAATAAGGATGGCCACCATCAGCGTTACGCCGAACTGCTCATAAAATACTCCGGTAGGTCCGGTAATAAAGGTAACGGGTACAAATACGGCCACCATAACCAAGGTAATCGAAATAATCGGCCCGGCAATCTCGTGCATCGTAGTGATGGTCGCCTTCTCAATATCCTTGGCGCCTTCATCTATCTTCGCATGTACCGCCTCGACCACCACAATAGCGTCATCGACCACGATACCGATAGCCAAGAGCAGGGCGAACAAGGTCAACAGGTTGATCGAATAGCCAAATAGGTTTAAAAAGAAAAATGTACCTATTATCGATACCGGTACCGCAATGGCGGGTATTAGCGTTGAGCGAAAATCCTGCAGAAAGATAAAAACCACGATAAACACCAAAATAAAGGCTTCGATCAAGGTAGTTACCACTTTTTCGACGGAGGCATTCAAGAATTCGTTGGTATCAAAAGGAATAACCAAGTCGATACCTTCTGGAAGGTCTTGTTTGATGCTCTTCAGCTCGGTTTTTATGTCTTCAATAATTTTTTGGGCGTCGGACCCTTTGGTCTGATAAATCGCCATGGCCACACTGGGGTAGCCATCGGTCTGGGCCGTGGCAGCATAGGATTGGGCGTCCAATTCAATTTTTGCGACGTCCTTCAAGCGTAGATATTCGCCATCCCCGAGGGCTTTTACGATGACGTTGCTGTATTGTTCTTCGGTACGGTAACGCCCGTCATAGGTAATCACATACGAAAAGGCCTCCCCGGCATTTTCGCCAATCGTACCTGCAGCAGCTTCCTGACTCTGTTCTCTTAAAGCGGCGGTAACATCGGCAGGTGATAGGCCATAAGCGGCCATTTTGTTGGGCTGCAACCAGATACGCATGGCGTAATCCTTACTGCCGAAAACGTTTACATCACCGACGCCGTTTACCCTTTGAAAGGTGGGAACCACGTTAATTTTTAGATAGTTCTGTAGAAAAACGTCATTATAATCTTTAGAGGTGGAGTAAAAGCTTATGAACATTAGGGCACTGGTCTGCTGTTTTTGGGTGACCACGCCGGTCTGTGTTACGGCCGCCGGTAACAGCGGATTAGCCCGTGCCACCCGGTTCTGTACGTTTACCGAGGCGATATCGGGATCCATTTCCTGATCGAAAAACACCGTAATCTGTGCCGTACCGTTATTGGTAGCGGTCGAGGTGATATAGGTCATTCCTTCGACCCCGTTAATCTGTTCTTCGATGGGAATAATTACGCTTTCGAGGATGGTTTCTGCCGTTGCCCCTGGGTAGGAGGCCGTAACCCTAATGGTCGGTGGCGCAATATCGGGATATTGGGTGACGGATAAGGAGTTTAATCCCAAGATACCGAGTATGACGATAATTATGGAAATTACCGTTGAAAGTACCGGTCGTGTTATAAATGTTTTAAGCATCGTTTTTTATTTTAGGTTTACACGGCGCGGAGCGACCGGTAAAAAGCTATTTTTTTATGCAAGGTGGATCAGTTGAAATTTAACCCGTTGGTATTTCGAAAAATACGGCTTATTGAAATTCCTGCCGGATGGGTTTTGCAATACTGTCAAAAGGCACTTCTTGCGGTTTTAGGGGCATGCCTCCACGTAGTCTGCCAACACCTTTTCCAACAATGAGCGTTCCTTCTTTCACTCCGGATTCTACTATGTATAGGTTATCGACCGTACCTTTTATACCGATAGCCTGGGATACCGCCGTAGTGTCTTCGGCAATGGTATACACAAACGTCTTTTCCTGTTGTTGAAAAGTCGATTCCTGAGGTACTATCAAAGCATCTTTGTAAATCATAGGTATCTTTATGGTCCCGCTGTTGCCGTTAGTCAGAAGTCCTTCTTTATTTGGGAAAAGTACGCGCACCGAAATTGTTCCCGTATTGCGACTGACCTGGGAGTTGATGGTCTCGATCTTTCCCTTCTCGGAATATTCCCGGCCGTTGGCAAGGATGAGAGTGATTGGAGGGGCGTTCTTAATTTTTTCTTCCCTGGAACCGCCCTCGGTATTCTGTAGAAAATCAAGGTATTCCTTCTCGTTTATCGAAAAATAGGCGTAAACGCTGCTGATATCGGACACTATAGTGAGCGGCTGTTGGTTACTCGGACTGATCAGCGCCCCTTTGCGCAGACGTATCTGTCCCACATATCCGTCTACTGGGCTTGTAATGGTGCCGTACCCGATATTCGCGGCAATACTGCTATAACTACTTTTGGCCTGTTGCAGTTTGGCTTTCGCAGTTTCAAGTAGAACGGGGCTGATGATTTCCTTGTCCACCAGCGGTTTTAGCTTGTCCACCTCCACTTGCGCGGCATTTACATTGGCCTGCGCCGCGGCTGCATCTTGATTCATGGTCTGGGTCTCCAACTTGAATAGGGGCTGGCCTTTATAAACCTTTTCACCCTCGTCGACCATAACGTCGGTAATATACCCGGATATTTTTGCGCGAACCTCGGAGTTAACGATACCCTCGATGTTGGCAGGAAAATCGATAAAGGCGGTTACGGTCTTGGTCGGAACTTTGAACACGGGAACTGGTTGTGCCTGTTGCCCCCGGCCGGCCTGCTGCCCCGATTTATCACTGCCACAGGATGCCAAAACAAGTAGGGCTATAAAGGGAATGCTATTTTTGAAAATTGTTTTCATTGTATTTGTTTTCTAGGATGGATATTTTTTAGGATAGATTGTTCGGAGATTTGGTAAATTACGTTGCGAATCGCTATACATATTGCTCTATCGATTCTTATTTTAATCGATGTGATTCATCTTTGTACCTCAATCGGTTATTTATTTTTTTGTAAGGTTAGGCGTGATGTTCGAATTCTTCAATTTCTTTGATTTTATTTTTGAATCCTTTGTTGAGATCTGCCAGATATTCTTGATACAAGGTGCCAACGGATTTCTCATTCTTGAATTTTTCGGGATTATGTTTTTTGTTGAAAGCATTTATTTTCCCCAATATTTTCAGTTCCCTTTCAAAATGCTCATGATATTTTTCCATAGCGGATTTTACGTAGAATTTGGACGTACGGAAATACCGCTTTCGATCGCCGTGTTTCGTATAATATTCCACATATCTTAGTTTTATCAAGACGTTGAGGTTATTGGAGACCGAACTTTTACTAGCTTGGTGCCATTCAACGATTTCATCGAAAGTTAGGCCTGCTTCGGATGATAGGATAAGGGCCGCATAGATTCTGGCGGCCAAAGGAGATAGATCTGCCCGCTGTTCGATGGCCATTCCTATTTCTTCGACGAGCCTATTGTTTTCTGTTGTCATCTTGTATTAGGATTAATTTTCGAGGGCAAAAGTATAATTAGTTCGGAATGATACGAACTAAATAAGAGTAAAGTTTTGTTAAAGTTTAACCTCTGGAAATAAATGGACGGTTAGAAGGGATGGTTTGAATGCACAAAAGTCCCAAAAAGTGGTTAAACTGGTCGCGTTTCCTATAGGTATACTAGGAAATAGTCCTATATTCGACCTTATGGAAAAAAGAACACTTGCTATCGTGGGCTGTGGCAAACTCGCCCAAATTATTACCGAGGCATTGATTAACGGTCTATTGCCCGATTATGAACTTATAGGTGCCTATTCGAGGACCTTCGAAAAAGCAGAGCGCATCGCCAATCAGATAAAGCCCGCGGAAACGGGTTATACCTGCACTGCCTGTAAAACCTTGGACCAACTGTTCGCGCTTAAGCCCGATTATATCTTAGAGACCGCTTCACCAGCCGCCATGCGGGAAATGGCCATACCGGCATTGGAGAATGGTTCTTCGATCGTGACCCTTTCCATAGGTGCCTTGGCAGATGCAGACTATTACGATAAGATAAAGGAAACCGCCCGTGCCTATAATACCCGTGTGTATTTAGTTCCTGGGGCTATTGGTGGTTTTGACGTTTTGCGTACCGTTGGATTAATGGGCACATCTTCAGCCACTTTTGCAACGGAAAAAGGGCCGAATTCTTTGCGGAATACCGAGGTATACGATGAAGGGTTACAAAAGAAAAAAAGAAGGGTATTTAAAGGGAACGCGGTCGAGGCCATCAAACTTTTTCCTACGAAAGTAAACGTAGCTGTAGCCGCGGGACTAGCAACGGTAGGCCCGGAAACTATTGATGTCTCCATCACTTCCATACCTAATTTTGTGGGAGACCGACATCGTATCGAAATTAAAAGTGATCAAGTGGATGCCGTTATTGATGTCTACAGTAAAAAATCGGATATTGCGGGATGGAGTGTGGTCAACACCCTGCGAAATATAGCCTCGCCTATTGTTTTTTGATATAGGTCTCAATATTCGCTAGCACCTTTTCACTTAAACGGCCGAACGCCTGCCGGGTACGGCCTACCGAAACTTTCATACAGCGCACGTTACGGTGGTCTAGGAATTGCTCATTTCCCAATGCCCCTATGGTATCGCAATAGACCCGGTTGTCGCCTTCCAACCATTGGGCAAATGGTGCTTCGTCCCATGCTGGGGAAAGTCCGGTGTTGATCAGTATTTTATGATTTCCGAAATGCTCGAATTCTTCTTCGTGGAGAAGAACAACGTTCTTGTTCAGACAGGTAATCACAACTTCGTTATCCGCAAGTAGCTTGTTTAAAAGAGTAAAGCGATATCCCTTTTCTTCGGCCCAGGCTTTCTCGCTTCGGGCGAAATAAGAAATATCGGCCCCAAAAAAATGCAGTGCGTCGGCTACCATCCCCCCTGACTTGCCCAATCCTACAATTCCGGCCTTGATGCCAGTGATTTCACGCGCTACGCCATCCCAGGGTTTTTCGGGACTTCCATCCGGTTTTTCGCCGAAACCGTGCAGGCAGCGCACTAGTTCACTAACTACGTATTCCACCACGCCCTCATCCCCATAATCGCGAATACCCGTTACCTCTATATCCCTAGAATTGGCGAAGTTAATATCTACATTGGCACTTTCAACGGAGTAGAGGGAGCAGCACATCCCGATATAATCAAGATTGGGACAGCGTTCGATTATTTCACTGCCAAGGGTCGAGGTAATGCTCAGCAGCACCGCGTCGGCATCGTCGATACGGGCCACAATTTCATCATCGCTATCGGGCACGTCACGGTACAATTCCACTTCTTGAGCATAGTTTTCAAGTGCTTTTTCAGCGGAGTCAATTAAATTCAAAGGCTCTATGGCGACCAATTTTTTGAACATAGTTTTGCGAATTCTTAATTTGTGGACCGTGGACAAGCTTTATTTAAGGGCCAAGAATAATCTAAGTTTTGTTACAATATAAAAGCTCACTTTACCTTCAGCTTGTTCAATAATTCGAACGACAGGCTTTCAGCATAGACTCCGTAGGCGTCAATAATTACGCCCTTCATTCCTTTATCGGAACTGATGGCGTATACCACGCTATTATCATCGGGATTGCTGACACCTTCGAATCGGTAATGTTCATCGATCCTAAAGTTTTCCGGCTCAAGCTGTAAATCAAGTGCCTTACAGGTAATGGCATTGCCTCCCAATTTAAAATCGTTTGTGTATCCCCTTTCGCTGAGGTCGTTTACTGCTTCACTTAACGTATCGTAATTTTTCATAGGTGTCCGTTTCTAGAAAATTTTGTGTTCTTTGGATGAATTTGTGTTCTTTAGATGAAGATACTGATTTATCCAACAATACTATCCCATCGTTACAACCAGTTTGCCCACTGTCCGTCCTGTATCGATCTGTCGATGTGCTGCTTTAACATCCGGAAAATCGTAAACCTTATATATATGCGGTTTTAGGATACCTTTTTCCAAAAGATCCGCGATTATTTTAATATCCCCACCTTCAGAGTGGACGGACATATAGAAATTGGCCTTCAAATCTTTGTCATGGGCAGCTTGCTTATCCTCGTCCGTAATGCCCGAAGGCAAATTGACAATCGTTCCTTTCTCTTTCAGCACACTAACTGATTTTTGGAAATTGACATGACCCATGGCTTCCAGAACGAAATCAATGTCCGATAGTTCCTCCTCAAAGTTTGCTGTCTTATAATCGATATGTTCGTCTGCGCCAAGGGACAAAACAAAATCTCTATTTTTTCCGGAGGAAGTCCCTATCACGTAAGCCCCGATATGCTTGGCTATCTGAACCGCAAAATGTCCGACTCCACCTGATGCGGCTTGGATCAATACCTTGTCGTTCTTCTTCAAGTGGCCGAATTCGGTTAAGCCCTGCCAAGCAGTAAGCGCCGCTAAAGTGCTTGCAGCCGCTTCTATATGTGAAATATTTTTCGGTTTTATAGCCAAATCCGATGGCTTAGCAGCTACGTATTCGGCATAGGCCTTACCATGGCCTATAAAATTGATCATTCCGAATACATCTTGGCCTTTTTTTACATTGGTAACGTCTTTTCCCACTTTTTCGACGATACCGGAAATATCCCACCCCAAAATAAGCGGATTATATTTTTCTAGTTTTTCGGCCAAGCCTGTGCCGCCCTTCCTAGTCTTGCTATCTACGGGATTGATGCTGATCGCTTTTAATTTTACCAAAACTTCATCATCGGCGATTTCCGGGATGTCAAGTTCTTCGACCTTTAAGTTGTCGATCGGTCCGAATTCTTTTAGTACTACTGCTTTCATTATTTCTGTATTTAGCTAAACCATAAAATATAACTTCTATTTTCAATAGTAAAGCGCGCGACCGATTCATTTAGTAGATCAAAACAGATTTACTGAAATACTAGGGCATCAGCGCATACCCCCTATATTGAAAATAGGTCAAGCTTGTCATTGCAGAGAGGCTCAAGTCAATATATGGATTCATTTCGGCGGGATCAATTTTTCTATGGGCGAGCGACTGACCACAAACATAAAACTTTACACCGTTTTCGGTCAAAACTTTCAAGAGTTCCATATTTGGGTTATCCTTGCCCGTACGTTTCTGATGTGCTTCATTCGACAAAATCGCTGACGTCGTTTTGCTATGTATTATCCCGACCAAATGCATATTTTCTTTAGGAACGCCTGAAGCTCCCAACAGATTGATGGCTCTCGCTATTTTGCTTAAGCCTTTGTTGACGCCTTCCTCTTCGCTGTCCGAGGTCAGATCGAACACCATTTTGTACTCCGTTTCTTTATCAGGAAGCAGTTCGGCATTCTTGTAAAATTTGATTTTTCCGTAATCCTTGATAACGGGGTTTGTCCATTCCTGGGCATTGGCCACGAACGTAATACAGAGGACTGAAAAGAGAGTGATAATAGATTTCGATTGTTTCATAGAGTTAATTTAAAGTATTGGGTCTAAAGCCTGACAGCCCCTACATTTTGTAAAGGCTGTCAAATTATAATACCCCAATGATACTAAATTACGCTATCCGATGCAACAATTCATCGAGTTCATAGCTTTGCCTATGGTCTTGATTTCTACTGGCCAATATAAGTCCCGACCATTTGGTAGCGATATCAAGTTCCCCGCTCAATTGAAAGCTTTCTTCCGCATCGTAGAGTTCAATGTGCTGAGTGGCTCCCCCATTGTAAGGTTTAAAGGCAAGAAGTAGTTTCTCCAAAACCTCATTGGTCTGCTTACCGTTTCGTGCCCTTGTGGTCTGTCGAACGATTTCACAATTACGGATTTTCTTGAGATCAATGTCTTGTGTGATCTCTGCATCAGGTGTATTTTTATAAAAGTACACATGATTAGCCAAGTGGTCAAAACCGATGGCAAAGGTTTTGTGCGTATCGTAATCCGTGATTTTGCCTTTGTTCTGCGAAGCCATGGCCTCTAGTTTATTTAAAAGTTGCTTGTTCCTTTTTTTGGTGCCGATTTGCATAAGTGCGATGGGTATGATGACTATTGCGATTATGATGGCCGTAACAATGGCGATTCCTGTTTCCATGATGATAGAATTTTTTTGATAATTACATAGTTTTTTAGGGGATGTATCGAGACAGCCCTGCTGAAAATTCCTCAACTTAGGGATTCTTCAAAGATTGTAAAGACTATGTTCTACCAAAAGGAATGGAAGGGAAAAAGGATTTTCTTTAATAGGATTTTGAGGATAAAATCACTGCTAAAGTAACGCTGGAAGTGCTGTTCGACCGAAGTCAGATGGTTGCTGAGTCCAGAAAGCGCTTGTGCATTCGAAGAAAGGTGGTCAAGAGGTAGCGGCAAGGTATCCGGATAGGCGATAGCCATGCCCTCGACAGCATCCGTATTGTAAAAAAGAGGCAAAGCGCCATCGACGGAAGTCTGCAGCGCACCACTTTGGGAAATTACACCGTGATCGGCGTGTTCGACAAATTTTCCGGATGTTGTTCCGGTTGAATAGGAATACATCCCGACAAATGCCAGAAAAATAAAAAGCCCGATTATTTTTAGGATGCGTTTCACAAAACAAAATTAATCCAAGTTCGAGTTGTTACGAACGGGGATAAGATAATTATTTGTTAAATGTATCGCGTTGTTCTTGAAGGTCGCGGACGCAGTGAATAATGGCGATTTCAACGCATTTTGACGACGCTAAGAACACCAAAGGGATGGCTTTATGGGCACTCTGGGCGTTATCCTAATCGACAAGGAGGAAAACCTATCAAAAATAAAAACGGGCGTTTTTGGCAGCTTGTCCAGAAAGTTGAAGATCGAAAACCTCGACCAAAGCGGAAAAATCACTTCCGTTAAATTGCGGTCGGAAAGTACCGAAAACGATTTTACCTCCTACAATTCACTGGTTTTGAACACCGATGATCAGTGGAAGATCATTAATAATCTCGCGGTGGTTCAAGCGAAATCTCGCTGAATTAGATCAACCCAAAAAAATCACGAGTTTTCTCAATGCCTATAATCCCTCCCCCAATAGCTTAGCTCCCTCAACGGAACAATCAATGAATTCGCTTTTTCGGTAAAAATATACAGCACTCTCCCTCGAAATCCACGAAAACCTTACTCGTAAACTTGCCGACTACGAATTGGAGCAGGCGAGAAAAGGGGGTATTTACTCATTAATCGACGACAAGGTTTCGAGAATCAAAATGACAGCCTAAAAATGATATTAAAGGGGTTTGTAGACGGTCAAAACTGTCGCGTAAGCCCTTATGGAGTTGGTGCGGACTGCTGGCATATGAAACTGCTTTTGCGGGATACGGTTATTGTTTTGGGCAGTAGTTTAAACTTCCGAATTGCGCGTTTGATTTCTATAATTTTTTAAAGCTCATTCCTTAAACGGAATCAGCGCAAACGAATACCGGTAGCTCTTTGGATGAATTGTATATTCATCATGCACCGGCGCCCCCCAAGAATTGTCGCCGCCAACACCCATTTGCTGGTAATCGATATTCCACTGTACCGTTTCGCCGATGGTAATATCCGCGCCATGGTTGGTGGTAACAGGTACTAGACCGGAAGCGGATTCCGTGCCGTCTTCACCTGCCTTAAAATCCAGTTGCTCCATTTCGAAGGGCCAGACGCTAGTATTCAAGAGTTGGTTTTCGGATTGGACCTTTAGCGAAATTTTACCGTTGGAAACGGATGCCCACCTTACTTCGGTCTTGTTTCCGGTTTCTTGGGGACGGGGATAACGGTGGAATTGATCAACTATTTTTCCGTTATAAACCCCGGTTTTCATTCCAGTTTTTCGATCCCAATAACTTTCTTCAGGGCCGTTGCCGTACCATGTGATTTCCGTAAAATCTTTGGGCAGGGTAAGGAACATTCCGATTCTGGGAATCTTCGGCAGCTCTTTTTGCTTGGGTTCAAAATTGTAATCGACTTTTAGCCGCCCATTTGATGATATGGTATATGCGACTGTTACCCCGGCCTCGTCATTCGGAAGAGTGTATTGCACTTTAAAGCTAACGTCCTTTTTTGATTGTTTAGGTCGTTCTACCAGTTCTGCTTTATAATTATAGGTCGCGTCCTGCCAGATTTTCGCCCAGTTTTCCATACCATTTCCAAGATCATTATCGGTAGGCGGACGCCAAAAATTGGGACGGATCGTTTGGCCTGTAATATGCGAACCTTGAAAGGTCCACGAAATGATTTCCCCTGTGCGGTGGTCGATACGGAGGTCGGTCAAGTCGTTTACTATCTGAATATCCTCCCCGGAAGTGTTGATTTTTAAGGAGTTCTTGTGGGGCGTAACGACAAGGGGCTTTATAGCTTCGTGCAACACGAACTGATCCCAGGCAATTTCATGTCCCTCAGGTAGCATGGGCGATTCTTCTTTTTGGATTAGGCCTATTTCCAAAATATATTCATCCTCTGGAATAAAGACATCCGGAATGTTTTCGAGTTTGATTTCTTGGGATTGCTGGGGATTTACGTCGACCGGAATACCGGACTGTTCCGCTTTAACCTCTCCATTCACTAAAAGGCGCATCTGCAGCTCACTACCCGAAAGGTCGGCAAAGAAATTTTTGTTCTCAATGGTCACAACGCCACTTCCCTCATACGTAAATTGCACCGGTTCATAGACTTTCTTAACTTCGGAAAGATGCGGATGCGGAATCCGATATGGATCGACGAGACCGTTGTTCAAGAAATTGCCGTCCGTAGGCAGATCCGGATGAAAATCGTGTCCGTAGGCCAAGTAGGGCTTGCCGTTTTCGTCTTTGTATTCCAAACTTTGATCTACCCAATCCCAAATATATCCGCCCTGAAGGTTCGGATATTTTTCGATAATATCCCAATAATCTTGAAGGTTGCCGACGGAATTGCCCATCGCATGCGCATATTCGATCATGATGGAGGGTTTGTCGGAATTGGATTCCCCATGCTCTATCAAGTACTCAAACTTCGGGTACATAGGGCAGTACAGATCCGTATAGTCTTCCTTGCCGGCCGGTTCGTATTGCACAATCCGGTTGTCGTCATGTGCTTTCAACCATTTGTAGGTAGTCCTGAAAATTTCGCCTTCCCCGGCCTCGTTGCCCAGGGACCAGGAATAAATAGACGGATGGTTGCGGTCTCGGTAATACATACGTTGCGTTCGGGACATATGCGCAGGAAGCCAGCTCATTTCGTTGCCGATCTGTGTTTTTTCGTCGATGGCCAAGGGATGGCTCTCGATATTGGCCTCATCGACTACGTAAAGTCCGTATTTGTCACAGAGTTCCAGCCAATACGGGTCATTGGGATAGTGCGAACTGCGCACCGCATTGATGTTGTTCCGTTTCATTAATTGGATGTCCTTTTCCATGGATTCCCTAGAAACCACATGGCCGGTAAAGGGGTCGGTCTCGTGGCGATCCACACCTTTGATGTAGATAGGTTTTCCGTTAAAAAGCACTTGACTGTTCTTGATCTCGACCCGTTTGAATCCGACCCAGCAATCGATATATTCTTTGTTGTTGGGGTTTTCTTCATCCTGTAATGTGATTTTTATTCCGTAGAGATTCGGAGTTTCCGCCGACCATGGCTTTACATTTTCAAGGATTTTATCCGTTTGGAATTCAATAGTGCTATCCGCAGGTATTTCCAAGTTTTCGGTAGCACTATACACCGAAGTTTCGCCGTCGAGTAATTCCAATGTGATTTTTCGGGATGCCTTTTGGGCGGTCGAATTGCTGATAGAAACCGTCCCCTTAAAAATGCCTTTGGAATAGGTGTCGTCCAAATTGGCGTAGGTATGATAATCGGAAACGAAGACCTTGGGCCGGGTGTAGAGATACACATCACGTTCGATACCACTCATACGCAACATATCCTGACTTTCGAGATAGCTCGCATCGCTCCAACGGAACATTTGGAGGGCGATAAGATTGTTTCCTTCGGATAGATATTCGGTGATATTAAACTCCGCTGGGGTTTTACTGCCTTGGGAATACCCGACATAATTGCCGTTGACATACAAATACATCGCCGATTTTGCGCCAGCAAAATGAAGGATGGTTTCTTCGGATAAGAATGCTTTATCGAGCTCGATTTCCTTGCGGTAGGAGCCTACCGGATTGTAATCCGTTGGTGCATCGGGCCATTTTGTTTCAAAGGGATAGCGCTCATCTAAATAAATAGGATAATCATATCCCTCAACTTCCCAGTTTGCGGGAACGGGGATGGTTTTCCAGTCGCTGTCGTCGAAATCGGTGTTTTGAAAAGTAAGGGGCCTCTGCTTAGGGTCTTTTGTAAAATGGAATTTCCAGTCGCCGTTAAGGTCTAGAAAGCGCCTTGAACTTTGCATGTCTGAAATATCTTCGGATTCCAAGGCAAAAAAAGTGGCTCTCGGCGGCAATTTGTTTTCCTCAAAGATGGTGTGGTTAAAGTGATTGACCTGTTCTGGTATTTCGGGAAGGGATTCTTGGCTGAAACCCACAACGACGGACAGAAGGAAAGCAAGAAAGATCAGCTTAGCGTTCATATTTTTGTGTTTTAACTGTTTATTGTTTGTTATGCGGACTGAACTCGTTTTAAGATTTTGTTTTTGGCCTGCCGGTCAGGCAGGCTTCTGCGGTTTTTCCATTTTCCAACAGACAGCTGTTCTGTTATTTGCCCATGTTTGAAATAATCAGGGGTATGTCATGGTACGGTTCCTCCCTTTAGAAAAACAGAGGTGAACCGTCTTTGGCGGTTCAAACTTCCCGACAGCAAACTTAACTTTCGGAGGGCTGCCACCTCTCTTTTTCTAATGGGCGAGCTTCAAAAAGCATTCCCTGAACAATTTACCTGTAGGCACGCACATCCTCCTTAATACTTTCCACACCAAAACATCCATTTCAATCGTATTTTATAAAATCCTCCCCAAACACCTTCCCTAAATAAAACAACAACTCCTCCGCATTCTCCAGAGAAAACACCATCGGCGGTTTTATTTTAAGCACGTTGTGATCCGGCCCGTCAGTACTCATCAAAATACCGTAATCTTTCATGCGATTGGCCAGATAATCGGCCTTATCGCCGAGCGGGTTCAAATCAATGTCCACGAGTTCAAACCCCAGGAACAGCCCTTGCCCACGAACATCGCCGATAATCGGAAAAACCTTGGCCAAACTTTGCAATTCCGACTTAAGGAATTCTCCAATTTTCAGGGCATGTTCCTGTAGTTTTTCGCGTTTGACCGTCCGCAATACTTCGACCCCGATGGCACAGGAAACGGGATTGCCGCCAAAGGTGTTAAAGTACTCCATTCCATTGGCAAACTTTTTCGCGACGTCTTGCGTACAAGCGACCGCCGCCAAAGGATGCCCATTGCCCAGGGGCTTACCGATGGTCACGATATCGGGAACTACATCGTGCAATTGAAAGCCCCAAAAGGTCTTGCCTACGCGTCCGCAGCCTACTTGCACCTCGTCAGAGATACAGAGACCGCCTGCTGCACGGACATGTTCATAGGCCTTGGCCAAAAATCCCTTCGGCAGTTCGATCTGGCCGCCACAGCTGATAATAGGCTCGAGAATCAGTGCACCGACGCCGCGACCTTTTTCGTGTATGGCTTCGATTTGAAGTTGGACTTCCTCCGCATACTGGTCTCCGGTATTTTCGCCCCGATATTTTCCCCGAAAGGCATCGGGAAGGGGGAAGATATGGGTGTGCTCGGGAGCACCTTGTCCACCTTTGCCATCGAACTTGTACGAACTGATATCGACGCACATATTCGTATTGCCATGGTACCCGATTTCTGAAGCGATAATGTCGCGCTCACCGGTAACCGCCTTGACCATTCGGATGGCCAATTCGTTCGCTTCGCTGCCGGAATTCACAAAATGGAGCACCGAAAGTTCGGGCGGTAAAGTTTCCAGCAGTTCTTTGGCCAGGGCGTTGATGTTGTCGTGCAAATAGCGGGAATTAGTATTAATCAACGACATTTGCTCCTGTCCCGCCTTGACCACAGCCGGATGCTCGTGCCCTACATGGGCTACGTTGTTCACGGTATCGAGGTACTTACGGCCGTATTGATCGATCAGATATTGTCCCGCTCCGCGTACCATTTTGATCGGTATCTCATATTGCAGGCTTAGGCTTTTGCCCAGATGTTGTTTTCGATAATCGATCAGTTGATCATTCGGTGTTTGATCCTGTGTATCCAGCGATGCCGATTTGAACAAAAGATTCGGATCTGGACAAACGCTTTTCCAGACCTCGATCTGGTTGAAATAGCCAACACCAGGATAATCCGTAGCATACCCGAGCATCGAGAGCATAACCTGAAAGTGGAGATGGGGCGCCCAGCTTCCGTTTTCTTGGAGATTTCCTAAGTAACCGATGAGTTCTCCTTTTTGTACGGTTTGACCAACTGCATTTGCTTCTATGGAGACCAGGGATAAATGCCCATAGAGCGTAAAAAAGTCAAAGGTTTCGGTCTCGTGTTTTAGGATGATCAATCCGCCATACTCCTTGTCCCCTGCATCATTTACCGAGGCAATCACCTCGCCGTCGAACAGGGCGTTTACCGCTGTTCCGGCGGGCAGCCAAAAATCCGTTCCCAAATGTATCGTTCGATTTTCTGGGCCGCTGTTGCCAATTCGGCCATACTTAGCAGTGCTGTAAACGGTGCGTGGTTCTAAATAGCCACCGGCAATTATTTTTTCAGGATGTTTTCCTTGTAGTCGATCGATCTTGAACTGAAAAAGTTCCAAGTCGTCGAAATCAACTTGTTGTCCCAACCATTTGCTCGCAACGCTGAGGTCTAACACATACGCTTCATTTTTGTCGACCGTGGGGAACAGTTCCGAAAGCTTAAATCCGTTTTGATCGGTCCAATCTTTGAATTTCGTTTGATTGGGATGTGGAATAAATCCACAGGCCTGCCGAAAACTATAGTGGGCGAAATCGGCATGAACGGCGTACCATTTTTCAAGTATTTCCCAAGCAGGTTTTTCGCTGACCAGCAGGTAGGCGTTATCCGGCTCTTCACGCTTGCTAATTGCGGATTTGGTGACCGAGATGACCAATCGCATGGCGATGGCGATGTAAAGATGTTCCAATTCCGGTTCTTCCAGCGGAAATTCGGAATGATAGCCCTTTACTATGGGCAGGGCAGCTTCCAAAGGTGCGTTGTGTCCCATTATGGCGTAGGCACAGGCAATAGCAAGGTCGTTGATAATTTGGGTATGCATCGCATCCCCATAATCGATGGCCGCCTTTACCGTCGGATGGATCAGGTCTTCGGAAACCACCAGATTAAAATCATTGGCATCGTTGTGTACGACCGCTTTTCGGAGGCTTGTATATGAACTTTGCATCTTTTCAAAAACTTCCTGAAAGGAAACCAGTATTTGTCTTTCTTTTTCGTCGAACAGGTCAAGGTGCGCCGTAGTCCAAAGTGATGCGGCAATATCCCATTCGAATTCCCGATGTGCCTGAGGGTGGTCAAAACCCTGCAAGGCTTGGGTTAGCTTGCCGCACTGTGTGCCCAGACTATAGCGAAGGTCGTCTAATTGCGGATTGACGCCACTCCAAATCCGTCCGGATACCCAGGTGAGCAGGCGCAGCATCCTTCGGTTTCCGGCTTCATCGGTAAACCACGAAATGGAGTTTCCATTCGTATCGGTAATCACCTTCGGTGTGATCAAGCTGTTTCCTTTCCGGGCTACGTGCTGTAACATCTGCTGTTGAAAATCGAGATACTCCTGATTTTCATCGGGCCGGGATATTTTTAGGATATAGCCTTCCCCATCATTCACTTTTATCCTAAAATTAAAGTCGATATAGCCAGGTAGGGAAGTGGCATTTCCGCTGATGTTGAAAAGTTCTTGGGTGATGCTCTCCGCTTGTTGGGGAGTTATTTTTAGGGTGGTGTAGTTCATTTTGGATACTACTAAAGATACGTGTTAGGAAAATGGTTGATGAATTGCCTAATGAACACTGTCAACTGACCAAAGTACCATCTTACTGCTTAGCCTTCCGCTTCTTCCACAGCCAACTTCCCACAAAATAAGCCGCGAGTGCTATCAAAAAGTACTTGAAGTACGATACCGGTTCACCGTTGCCATTGACCGTTGTAAAGATCCGATCCCACCTTGGTTTCCACTTCCAAGGACTATTGGGTTGGCCTTTGGCGTTGACAAAGTTGTCAAAGCTCGCCCAAATAAAAATCGGTGTACCTACGATATGGTTTTCAGGCACGTAGCCCCAGGCACGACTGTCTTCGGAGTGGTCACGGTTGTCGCCCATCATCCAATAATAATCCTGTTTAAAAGTATACGAATCCGCAACCTCCCCGTTCAGATTTATCTGGTTGCCGGAAACACTGATGGTATTGCCCTCATATTCCCGAATGATTTTTTTGTACAGCGGCAGCACGTTAAGATTGAGTGCCACCGTTTTTCCTTTTTCAGGGATGTAAATAGGTCCCATCTGATCATAATTCCATGGATAACTTGCATTTTGGGGGAAGTTATTACCGCCCTGTCTCCCTTTGGGATCTACGATTCTTACTACAGAATCTATGGTGGATTCTTCCTTGATTTTGGCGACCATTTCGTCTGTAAGCGGAGCTGTTCGCTGCCGAGCGGTTTCCTCTTTTAACGAGATACCATGCTTTCGGACAACCGCAATGGGGATTCCATCAGATTTTGTGTACACATCAAATTGGCCGTCGGGTCGCTTCCTAAATCCTATGGAGTATTGGTTAATGGCGTTCGCTTGTTGCTGATTCAGCGTCCCTACGATATACTTTCGTTCAAACCCTTCGGCACCTACGTTTTCCAGTATTTTTGAGGAGACTCCTTTTTGGGCATATATAGTGTAATCGTATTGCGGTTTGGCCCGGTCGGACAATTGCAATTGCTTCCCATCAATGTAGACGTACCCGTCGATTATGGCCAAAGAATCTCCGGGAATACCGACACAGCGTTTGACATAATTGGATTTTTTATCGATGGGCTTGTCCACTCCCGCTTCCTTTTTAAAAAATTGGCGCACCGTATCCGCAGGCCAGCTAAATACTACAATATCATTTCTATCGACCTTGGTAAAACCGGGCAATCGGAAATAAGGTAATTGTGGTTTAGTGAGATAGGATTTTACACCCAAGACGGGGAGCGTATCATGTACCATAGGTGCCGCCACCGTGGTCATCGGTGCCCGTGCGCCATAGTGGAACTTACTGACAAAAAGCAGATCACCTACCCGTAACGTACGCTCAAGAGAAGGCGTTGGGATTACATAGGGTTGAATAAAGTAGGTATGCACCAAGGTTGCGGCAATTACGGCAAAGGCGATGCTACTGACCCATTCGCCGGTAGCCGTTTTTGGATGCAGTCCGCGATTCTCAACATACTTCACGTCTAGCGCATAGTTAACGTAATAGATATATAACCCGAGGGTAAGTATTACGAGCCAAGTTTCCCCCAAACTGTTTCGCCCAAAGCTGCGGATCGTCTCTATCCAAATAATGGGAAACATCAAAAGGTTGATTATGGGAATAAAAAGGAGTATCGTCCACCATGCCGGCCTGTTGATGATTTTCATAAGTATGATGGCATTGTAGATCGGTACGGCCGCTTCCCAGGCTTGTCTACCGGCCTTGATATATAATTTCCAGGTGCCCAGAAAGTGGACGACCTGTATGATGAGAATAAATATGATCCACTGTATTGTGTCCATTGAAAAAAGGTATTGGATTAATTGTTAATGGCTTATTTCAAATTCAGCACATCTTTCATAGTGAACACCCCTGTTTTACCATGAATCCATTCTGCTGCGATGACTGCTCCTAGGGCGAAACCTTCACGGTTATGGGCGGTGTGCTTTATTTCTATGTTGTCGACCTTGCTCTCGTAATCGACGGTATGGGTGCCCGGTGTATCGCCTATTCGTTTCGATGTAATGGGAATTTCTGCTTTATCGGCATCGCCCAACTTCCAAGTTTTGTATGCGCTGTTTTCGATGATACCTTCCGCGAGGGTAATGGCAGTTCCACTTGGGGCATCCAGTTTTTGGGTGTGATGGATTTCTTCCATAGAAACCTGATATTGATCCAAGTTGCGCATCATTCCTGCCAAATGCTTGTTCAGTTCAAAAAAAACGTTGACACCGAGACTAAAATTGGAGGCATAGATAAAGGCACCTTCTTTTTTGTCACATAAAGCGACGGCATCATCGTACTTTTCGAGCCATCCCGTAGTACCGGATATCACGGGAACGCCGTTTTCAAAACAACCCGTAATATTGTCAAATGCGGCATCGGGCATACTGAAATCGATAGCGACATCCATTTCGGAAAAATCGATTTCACCGGAATCCAAATCGATTTTAGCCACGATGTTGTGGCCTCTATTTTGGGCGACCGACTCGATCATCTTACCCATTTTTCCGTATCCAAAAAGTGCGATGTTCATTTCAATTATCAATTTTTTGCCATTCCGTACTTCGACTGCGCTCGGCACAGGCTTCTGTGGGGATCTATGTTGATTTCAAGTATCGGTATCCAAAAAGTTTATGAATTTATGAAAAAATAAACTATTGATTCCACTCGGAATTTCTGCGCTGCCTATCACAACAGCCAACTAAAACTTCACCACCACCGCCATCCCATAATTCGGCCGATTGGTCACCGGATCTACATCTAAAAAGGGCTGCATATCAAAACTCAGGTCTTCGTCTACGTTGAACTGATTTAAGTGGGCGTCTACGTTGGCATCGACAATGTTTAAAATGTAAATAGCGATCGCACCAACCAACCATAAATCTCGATCGCGTTGAAAGCGTTCTTGTTGGCTTTGTAAAACACCAATATCAAAATCTGGACCTACTCCGTCACCGTTACGATCGAAGAGTTCGTCATCGGTAAAACCCGCCGCTCTTCTTTTAAAAGCAGTTCGAAAAATTTTATACTGGTCGTCATTATAAATATATCCATAAATGGCTCCTCCGATGACTCCCCAAACAATCGGCGTCTTCCAGTATCGCTTATTGTAAATTTGCCCCAATCCTGGAAATACGGCGGAGTAATAAGCCGCTTTACTGGGTGCTAACGGGTTGAAACTTACTCTTTTCTTCTGTAGCGTATCGACAATGATTCCCTCTTTTTTCAAATCGTTTTGAAGGGATTCGATTTCTTGGGTTTCGGTATCGGGAATGCTATCCTTTTCCTGTGCGGTACAGACCAGCGCAAAAAGACCGAATAAAACCGCAGTAAAAAGGGATTTACTCACCAAGTATCAATTTTTTGATGCGTTTGAATTCTTCTTGGGAATGGAACGGGATAGTTATTTTTCCGTTGCCCTTTTCGGATGCCGTAATGGCTACTTTGACGGAAAGGTGGTCGGTAAACTTATCAATATTGTTGGCGACGAATTCAGGTTTCTTTACAATCTTTTTAACACTTTTACCACCATCTTCTTTCCCTTCACGATAATCTTTGACCGCTTTTTCCGTATTACGTACGGACAGATTCTCGCCAATAATTTTTTCGTATAGCGCAATCTGATCGGCCTTTTTGTCAATATTTACCAAGGCCCTGCCGTGGCCCATACTAAGAAATCCGTCGCGGATGCCCGTTTGTATTATGGGGTCTAGTTTTAGCAAACGCATGTAGTTGGTAATGGTAGAGCGTTTTTTCCCCACCCGCTCGCTCATTTTTTCCTGCGTCAGTTGTATTTCGTCGATCAAACGTTGGTATGAAAGCGCTATTTCGATGGGATCGAGATCTTGCCGTTGAATGTTTTCGACCAGTGCCATTTCAAGGGATTCCTGATCGTTAGCAATACGGATATAAGCGGGTATGGTTTTCAATCCGACCAAACGGGATGCCCTGTATCTGCGTTCACCAGAAACAAGTTGAAATTTGTTGAAGTCCATCTTCCGGACGGTAATCGGCTGAATGACACCCAGTTCCCGTATCGAACCGGCCAGTTCGTGTAAGGCTTCATCGTTGAAATTGGAACGCGGTTGAAAGGGGTTCATCTCAATGGCATCGATATCCAGTTCAACGATATTGCCGACAACTTTGTCCGCATTACGGTCCGTGGCGGACTGAATATCGTTGTCAGGATCTTTTAAAAGTGCGGAGAGTCCACGCCCGAGTGCCTGTTTTTTGGTTGCCTTCGCCATTGCGTTGCCTTTACTTTAGGTTTAAACTACTGCCTTGTTTTTTGTCAAGACCTCATTGGCCAAGTTTAGATAGTTGGCCGCGCCCTTGCTGCTTGCGTCGTATTTGATGATGCTTTCACCATAACTGGGGGCCTCGCTCAACCGCACATTGCGCTGTATGATCGTGTCGAAGACCATATCCGAAAAATGCTTGCGCACCTCTTCGACCACTTGGTTCGAGAGCCGTAAACGGGAGTCGAACATAGTTAGGAGCATCCCTTCTATGTCAAGATCGGGATTGTGTATTTTCTGGATGCTTTTGATGGTGTTCAAAAGTTTACCGAGACCCTCCAACGCGAAATATTCGCATTGAATGGGAATGATTACCGCATCGGCCGCGGTTAACGCGTTCAAGGTCAAAAGCCCTAGCGAAGGAGCGCAATCGATAAGAATATAATCATAGCTATCCCGCAAATCGGAAATAGCTTCCTTTAACTTGTATTCCCGCCGATCTTTGTCCACCAGCTCGATTTCGACCGCAACCAAATCGATATGTGCAGGAATGAGGTCGAGGTTGGGAGAGTCGGTGGCAATAATAATCTCCTTCGCAGTAGCGCTATGTTCAAGCAACTGATAAGTGCCCAGTTCCACAGAATCCACGTCGATACCTAGCCCCGATGTAGCATTGGCCTGGGGATCCGCATCGATCAGCAATACCTTCTTCTCCAATACTCCCAACGAAGCGGCGAGATTGACCGTAGTGGTCGTCTTACCCACTCCCCCCTTTTGGTTCGCAATAGCAATAATCTTGCCCATTATCCATCTGAATTAGGGGGTAAAAATACGATTATTTACGATGCCGTTGAAACCATTTTGTTAACACGAAGTGAACAACGCTAATGATTTGCGTTAAAGTTAGTTAAGGGAATAAGTTAAACTCCTTATAGAATAATTGGTATTAGAGTTGTCTCAAGGTCCAGCAAATTGCAAAGAAGTCCTTATAATTGGATAGAAATAAATCAATTTGTCCTTCTTCTTTCTTCATCGTTTCCAAAATCCCTTTCCTGCACCTTTACCTTTTTGTTACCAAAATTATAACTAGCCGAAACCCTGATAAACTGGTTGTTTCTACTCTGACCATAAACTTGTCGAACGCCATTGACCGTCGAGGCCAAGTTGTTCAGGCTTGAAGTGTCAAAAATATCTTTGGCGTACAACGATATGTGGAGACTTTTATCCAAAAAAGTTTTAGATACGCCCAAATCTACACTGTAACTTTCCCCAATGGTATAGAGATTTGATTTGGCGGGTGAATCATACCTTAAGTCCAATTGTAACTTCGCGGTTTCGGTTAAGATAATTGTATTATTTGAAGATAGGTTAAACGAAAAACCGTTCTGCGGCAGGGCGTCTATTGGTTTAATGAATTTGGTTTGAATATTGACCAATGTAAAACTGTTTTGGCTTTGTAGCCAATTAAGGCGATTGAATAGATAGCTTTCGCCAAGGCCGTAGATATTTTGATCGTAAAAGTTCTCCCTAGTGACGATTTGTGTTTTGGTTTCTATATCCGAAGTGAAAATAATTCCTGATCCATCTACGGTGCGATTAAAAAAGATATTGGTAGTAAGCTTGCTTTTATAGGTGTGTTTAAACTCAAAAACATCGGTAAAGGAAGGTTGTAAAAAAGGATTGCCTTCGCTATAAGTATTACTGCTAACATATACCCGAAACGGATTCAAATTGCGATAGCTTGGTCGTTTTATTCGTTTCCCGTAGCTTAACGTCATGGTGTTGTTTTCGTTCTTGTCATAAGACAGGTAGGCCGTCGGGAATATTTTTAAATACTTGTTTTTACTAGTCTGGTCCAGATTTTCAGAGAAACCCTTCGTATAGGTATTTTCTGCCCGAAGACCTATTTGAAGGTCCCACCGTTCGTTCATTTTTTTAGATCCGTTCAGGTAAAGGGCTTGATTATTTTCCATATAACTGAAAGTATTCGAGGTATTGATATCCAATTCCGGCGTACCGCTTTCCGTATTGAAATTCTCGATTTCGCTCTTACTCTTTGTGGAACTTACCAGAAATCCATAAGAAAGATTTAGGAAATCAAAAGGATGTTCCATATCGCCTTTGAGGGTCAGGTTCTCGATGGATTGATCGGAAGTGGTAATCGCAGCGGCGTTTACGTTCTGAAGCTCCATTTCTGGTGAAAAGCTCTCCGTTCTGAAATTCCGCTCCTGATCCGAATCGTAGACAAAATAATCCATGTCAAAAGATAGTTTCCGCCCCAATGTATCCATTTCCGTTATCGAGTGTACATTAATAAGATGGCTATTAATATTTTCCTCTTTATGGCCATCATTGATCAACAATGAATCTAGGGTATCCGAGCTATCGTACATATTTGAAATGGTCTTGTCCCTGATATCCGGTTGTTTAGTGTTGCCTAGATATTGCATACCGATGGTCGTTTTATCGGTCAACTCATAATCTAGAAGCAAACGACCGGAAAAATCATCTTGATTATCTTTGGTGGTGATATCGATATCCCAAGTACTATTGGGATAATACACCTGAAAATCTTCTACCGCGCGGAGAGAGCCATCCGTTTTGTTTACCCCGAAAGAAATGTTCCACCTATTTTTGTTGTACAATAGACTGTTTCGTAACGTCAGAAAGCTATACGTGTTTATATTCTGAACTGCAGAAATCGTGTTTTTCCAAGAATTCCGTGCTCCTTTTTTAAGTACGATATTGATTAGTCCTCCATTACCTGAAGCGTCATATTTTGCTGGGGGATTTGTAATAACTTCTATTTTTTTTATATCATCTGCGGAAATGGAGTTGAGATAGCCAACGAGTTCGGCACCGCTCAGTGGAAAAATACGTCCGTTGATCATTACTTGCGAACTTCCCTTGCCCAGCATACTTATCCCGTTATCGTCAACACGCAGTCCAGGGGCGATTTTGAGGGCATCTAAAGCGTCGCCACCGGTGGCGGCAATACTGTTTTCGATATTGAAAACGATTCTATCCGGTTTTTGTTCGATAAGTTTCTTGGTATGCGACACGATAACTTCATCGAGTGCGTTGGTCGCTTCCTTCAAGAATATTTCCCCAAGGTTTACATCGGTTTCAATGCGAATTTTCTTTTGATAATCTTTATATCCTAAAAAACTGACAACGAGATTGTAAGTACCCGAATTAATATTTAAAGCAAACGAGCCGCTGTCATCCGTAATTCCTCCGGTGACCATTTCGTTGTTTTCGGATAATAGGATTACATTGGCCCAAGGGATAATTTCGGTTTTGCTTTCTACACTCCCCGTGATTTTAAATTGTGCACTTAAGATGAAGGGTAAAAATAATACGGATAAAAGGATGCTACGTTTCATAAGATTTGGATGTATCGATTTTTGTTTCGACAAATATCCTGTGTAGAACCTTCCTGTGCGACCGAATACAAAAAGTCGAACGGATTTCAGGGGAAGAAATCCGTTCGACTTTGTTTGACGAACGTTCGATTTTTTACAAGTATCTGATTATGAGCTGTTTTTCCGGTGGTTTGTCGGGGTGATTCCCGTATGCTTTTTGAAAGCCGTATTAAAAGAGGATTTGGAATTGAAACCGACCACATACAAAATTTCAAGTACGGTCAGTTCTTTTTTGGTAGGATTCGATAGTATTTGTTTTGCTTTTTCAATGCGGTAGGCATTTATAAAATCGAAAAAATGTTGGCTGAGGTGTTGATTGATCAGTATCGAAAGCTCTTTGGATGGTACCCCGAATTGCCCGGCCAATTTTTGAACAGTTAGACTAGGGTCGAGGTAGGGTGCGTCTTGGAGCATAAATGCTTTTAAATCCTTTATTTGAAGTTTGGTGGTATCGGGTATACTCGCACTTGTTTCCTTTTTCTCGATTAATTCTTTGGATAGTTTTAAATCGACCGTAACACCGCCCCTAAAAAGTTTCGGTGAATGAAGTGCCTTCCAAACCAACCAAAGACTAAAAAATAGTCCATAGCCCAACAGGATGATGGTAATGGTGTTTATGGTCATTTCGCTCGCATCCGATTTTATAATAATACCTTTAATGAAGGTTAAAAGTTGACCGATCAAAATAAAAATAATGAGCTGCTTTATCCATCGGTAGTTATAGAAGGATGTTTTGTCGGTATAGTTTTCCAGCAATAATTTTCTGTACCGCAAGAGATAATATAATTCTGCAATGATGTAGGCGATTTCCAAAGTAGTTCCGAAAATGCTTAGCCATTTTTGTTCCCAAGTCAGCCAATAGGTTTCCAGAAATAAAATTTGGGCTTCAGGATCTACCGCAAAAAAATTCGGGATTAAAAGAATAATACTGATAGTCCAAGGTGCCAGATGTACCAGATGTTTTCTTTTCAGTTTAAAATCGGAATATATGATTGAAAGAAAGTAAAGAAACAATAGGGGGTCTTTAAAATGGGAAATCTGTATGCGAAGCATTTCAAGAACAGGTGGCAGATCGATCAGTCTGTAATAGAAGAATGCGCTGATGTCAAGGGCCGTTACAATTAAAAATAAAGCGAGCAGCACATTGCCCAATCTATTTTTGGTCTTGACGGTCAATAAAAACAGGCCAAGAAGCAGAAACAGCAGAAAAATGATAAATCCTAATATGCTGATGATACCGGCATTGCTCATAATCGTTCAAGTTTGCGATACGTGGTTGGAGTCAATGCTTTTGTGGTAAACAGAAAGAGCGAAAAACAGACCTAGGAATAGCGAAAGGATACTAAGAATATGAAGTTGGTCAAGGTCGTTCATTCGCTGATTTAATTTTCGGGATATCCTGTACGACGCTGCCTCAATCCTCTTCTTCTTTTAGTTTCAAACTATCCTCAAACTCGATCAGATAGATCTCTTCATTCTTTTTCTTTAGATAGTATTGCTCGCGGGCGAATTTCTCGAGCTCTTCGGGGTCGGAAAGTCTTTTAAGGACTTTTTTGTCATCGGCAATCTCTGTTTTAAGAAATTCTTGCTGTTTTTCGAGCTTTCTGATTTCTTTTTTTAATTCTAAATGGATGAGTAAGGAATTGGTATCGAAAAAAACCATCCATACCACAAAAACGGTCAAAACCAATACGTACATATTGGTAAAGACCTTGAACCATTTCTTTTTTCGTAAATCTTTCAATCCCATAAATCATCCTAATATTAACAGGAAATAATCATATCAATCCTCAAATCTTAGAAATTTTAATCTAGTTTTTCGTTGATGATCGTCCGTACAATATCAACTGCAACTGTGTTGTATTTATTGTTCGGGATGATAATATCCGCATATTCTTTGCTGGGTTCGATGAACTGCAGGTGCATGGGTTTGATGTTCGTCTGGTATTTATCAAGGGTTTCGTCGAGGTTCCAGCCGCGTTCGTTAACATCCCTTTTTAATCTACGGATAAGCCGCTCGTCGGAATCGGCATGGACGAATATTTTGATATCTAGCATTTTTCGGATCTGTGCGTTGGTCAAAATTAGGATGCCTTCGACAATTAAGACCTTGCTTGGAGATATCGGGATGGTTTTGTCCGTACGGTTGCTTTCTAAAAAGGAATAGACCGGCTGTTGGATGGATTTTCCGGCCTTCAGCAGTTTGAGATGTTCTTCCAACAATTCGAAATCGATGGACTGCGGATGGTCAAAGTTGGTCATGCGCCGCTCTGGCAAGGATAGATGTGAGAGATCCTTATAGTAGGAATCCTGCGAAATCACGCCCACTTCGCCGTCTGGAAGCTCGTTGATGATCTGGTTGACTACCGTCGTTTTTCCGCAGCCCGTTCCGCCGGCAATTCCTATAATTAACATGCTGTTCGATTTTTTTTCAAAAGTAGGAAAAGAAAATAGACCGCTGGGCTTTAGAGGCAAGAACCAATACCGAACTGTCAGACGGTTTAGTTTTCTTTTCTTATATCGGAAATTCTGTCCTCCACTATAATTTTTGGAATCTTGCCAGTCGGCAGACGGGTTTGGTACTTGGACCCTGCCGGGCAAGAGGGTTTCGAATTTTCACACTTGCAAAACCCCCATATTGAAATCCTTTTCTATCGGCGCGTGGTCGGCTGCTTCGATGCCCATGGAAATCCATTTTCGGGTGTCCATCGGGTCTATGATGGCGTCCGTCCACAATCGCGCTGCGGCGTAGTAAGGGGATACTTGGTTGTCGTAGCGGTCTTTGATCATGTTGAAAAGTTCGGCTTCCTTTTTCTCGGTAATGGTTTCACCTTTTTTCTTAAGGGAAGCTTTTTCGATCTGCAACAACACCTTGGCGGCGGAATTGCCGCTCATGACCGCTAGTTCCGCGCTGGGCCAGGCGACGATCAACCGGGGGTCGTAGGCTTTGCCGCACATGGCATAGTTGCCGGCACCATAGCTGTTTCCGATGACCACGGTGAATTTTGGCACTACGGAATTGCTTACCGCGTTGACCATTTTGGCACCATCTTTAATAATGCCCCCGTGCTCGCTCTTGCTTCCTACCATAAAACCGGTAACATCCTGTAAAAATACAAGAGGAATCTTTTTCTGGTTACAATTAGCGATAAACCGGGTGGCCTTGTCCGCCGAATCGGAGTAGATGACCCCGCCGAACTGCATTTCCCCTTTTTGGGTCTTGACCACTTTGCGATGGTTGGCCACGATGCCTACGGCCCAGCCGTCGATACGGGCGTAGCCGGTTAAAATCGTTTTGCCATAACCTTCTTTGTACTGTTGGAATTCGGACCCGTCAACTAACCGCTTAATGATTTCGAGCATGTCGTATTGCTCGTTTCTTGCATCAGGTATCAAGCCAAATATATCATCCGGATTTTCCTTGGGTTTGTGTGACGCTTTTCGGTCGAAACCCGCCCTATCGAAGGCCCCTATTTTGTCGACCAAATTTTTAATGGTATCCAAAGCATCCTTGTCGTCTTTGGCCTTATAATCGGTCACGCCGCTGATTTCGGAATGGGTCGTGGCACCTCCCAGGGTTTCATTGTCCACATTCTCGCCAATAGCAGCTTTGACAAGATAGCTGCCCGCTAGAAAGATACTTCCGGTCTTTTCGACAATGATGGCCTCGTCGCTCATAATCGGCAAGTAGGCGCCACCGGCCACGCAACTGCCCATGACGGCGGCAATCTGGGTGATGCCCATGCTGCTCATAACGGCATTGTTGCGAAAAATACGTCCGAAATGTTCCTTATCAGGGAAGATTTCAGCCTGTAACGGTAGATAAACTCCCGCACTGTCCACCAAATAAATGATGGGCAGCCGGTTTTCAATGGATATTTCTTGTGCCCTTAAATTCTTTTTTCCCGTAATGGGGAACCAGGCACCGGCCTTAACCGTCGCATCGTTTGCGACGACAACGCACTGCTTTCCAGATACGTACCCAATTTTAATGACTACGCCACCGGACGGGCATCCGCCGTGTTCTTCATACATGCCATCGCCCGCAAAGGCCCCAATCTCGATACTGTCTTTTCCCTTATCCAACAAATAATCGATCCGTTCCCGCGCCGTCAATTTACCTTGGTCATGCTGCTTTTCGATACGTGCTTTTCCACCACCCAATTTCACTTTGGCCAGACGTTTTTTTAACTCGGAAACTAGTAGTTTATTATGGTCTTCGTTTTTGTTGAATTTCAGGTCCATCGAATGCATTTATTTTTAGGCTATAAAGATAGGATTTAGATATGACACGTAATATTTGAGACATGAGATATCTCAAATTTCATGTTTCAAATCTCATATCTAAATACTATTTTTGAAAAATAGAATTCTAATTATGGCGGATAAAATACGATGGGGCATTGTGGGCCCCGGGCACATTGCACACAGTTTCGCAAAAGACCTGAAGTTGGTCAATGACGGAGAATTAACGGCGGTAGCGTCCCGAAGTTTAGATCGGGCGAACGAATTTGCCGATGAATACGGTGCAGAACATCGTTTTGGGTCGTATGAAGAAATCTTTGAATCCGATGTGGTTGATGTACTCTATATCGCCACACCGCATACCTCGCATTGTGATTTGACCATCAAGGCGCTGAACCATGGAAAGGCGGTACTCTGTGAAAAACCTATGGGCATTGATGCCGATCAGGTAAAAATGATGATTGCGGCGGCTAAAAAGAACGAGGTTTTTTTGATGGAAGCGCTGTGGAGCCGTTTTAATCCTTCTATAGTTAAGGTAATGGAATTAATAGCGGAAGGGAAAATTGGCGATGTCGCTTATCTCAACGCTAATTTCGGATTTTATGGGTTGGATAGGGATGAGGATGGACGATTGCTCAATCCCGATCTGGCAGGAGGGTCATTGCTCGACATTGGCATCTATCCCATTTTTTTGGCATATTTGATACTTGGGAAGCCGGACAATATCGAAGCGGCCTCCTTGTTCCATAAAACGGGTGTTGAAATCCAGACCTCCATGATTTTCGAATATCCCCATGCCCAAGCAACACTCGCTAGTGGTTTACGGTCGAATATGCAGATGCGAGCGGAAATTGCGGGTAGCAAAGGCTCGGCATTTTTACACGATCGCTGGCACGACACTCAGGGTTATTCCGTTGAAATTGATGGAAATATGAAGGATTTTGACCTTCCGACCAAAGGCAAAGGCTATTCCCATGAAATCGAGGAGGTACACGATTGCCTGAAGAACGGAAAGCTACAAAGTGAAAAATGGAGCTTACAGAACAGTCTTGACCTTGTTAACCTATTGGATGAGGTCCGCAGCATTACCGGAACGACCTTCCCTTTTGAGGACTAGAAAGTTGATGACGCGGATAGGGATGAGATGTGCGGATTGAATCACAGTTCACCGTAACGATCCACTTGCCTATGGACAGGTCTGGGTCATAAGTATTCCTTAATATATCAATTACGATCAAAATTACCGGGAACAAAATTCTAGGGTAGCCTGCAAAGTTCCTTTTATATTTCCGATATTTGACCTTACCGTAAATCAAACCGAAACACCATGGGAATGAATAAAAATACCGTACTGGCCTGGGCCACTTTTATAATGATTCTAGTTGGTCTGGGGCTGATTGCTCTTGGTGCATTCCGCTACGATGATGTTGCCGGATGGGGCTTTGCCTCGGTCGGGATTGGATTTTTCGCCATTGCATGGGTGTTTAACGCCCTAAAGGGCAGGGTTTAATAATCTCAATTTTAAGTGCAAGGGTCAAGTTCAGATGAAAAAAAACCACACTTGGAGCCAGCAATAGACTTTTCCCCATTAACTCATAAACTTTTACAATGTCCGACGATAAAAAAGTGATTTTCTCTATGTCAGGGGTCACGAAGACTTACAAAAACGCTAACACCCCCGTACTCAAGAACATTTATCTCAGTTTCTTCTACGGTGCCAAAATCGGTATCCTCGGCCTGAACGGTTCTGGTAAATCCACTTTGTTGCGGATTATTGCCGGGGAGGATAAAAATTATCAAGGCGATGTGGTTTTTTCACCGGGATACAAGGTCGGCTATCTGGAGCAGGAGCCGCAACTTGACGAAAATAAAACGGTGCTGGAGGTTGTCAAGGAAGGCGTTGCCGAAACCGTTGCAATTCTTGATGAGTACAACAAAATTAACGATATGTTCGGGCTTCCGGAAGTCTATGAGGATGCGGACAAGATGCAAAAGCTGATGGACAAGCAGGCGGTTCTTCAGGATCAAATAGACGCCTCGAACGCTTGGGAACTGGACACCAAACTGGAAATTGCCATGGACGCCCTGCGCACTCCCGAAGGCGATAAGAAAATCAGTGTGCTCTCCGGTGGTGAACGCCGCCGTGTGGCGCTTTGTCGGCTTTTATTACAAGAACCCGAAATTCTCCTGCTCGACGAACCCACCAACCACTTGGATGCCGAATCGGTACACTGGTTAGAGCACCACTTAGCTCAGTATAAGGGCACGGTCATCGCCGTTACCCATGACCGCTATTTCTTGGACAATGTTGCCGGATGGATTTTGGAACTGGATAGGGGAGAGGGCATCCCTTGGAAAGGAAATTATTCGAGTTGGCTGGATCAGAAGTCCAAACGTCTGGCACAGGAAAGCAAAACTGCTTCAAAACGCCAAAAAACTTTGGAGCGAGAGCTTGAATGGGTGCAGCAGGGTGCCAAAGGACGCCAGAAAAAGCAAAAGGCACGTCTGAACAACTACGATAAGTTGATGAGCCAAGACCAAAAGCAACTGGACGAAAAGTTGGAAATCTATATTCCCAATGGTCCGCGCTTGGGTACGAATGTGCTCGAAGCCAAAGACGTTAGCAAAGCCTATGGTGACAAATTACTTTATGAGAACTTAAATTTTAAACTCCCCCAAGCAGGTATCGTGGGCATTATCGGGCCCAACGGCGCTGGAAAGACCACGATTTTCCGGATGATTATGGGCGAGGAAACTCCCGATAAAGGACAATTCGAAGTAGGGGATACCGCAAAAATCGCCTATGTGGACCAAAGCCATTCCAACATCGATCAAGAAAAAACGATTTGGCAGAACTTTAGCGATGAACAAGAGCTCATTTTGATGGGTGGCCGCCAAGTAAATTCCCGTGCCTATCTCAGTCGGTTCAACTTTACAGGAAGTGAACAGAATAAGAAGGTAAACATGCTTTCCGGTGGGGAGCGCAACCGACTTCATTTGGCGATGACCCTAAAGGAAGAAGGTAACGTATTACTTTTAGATGAGCCAACCAATGACTTAGACGTTAATACTTTACGCGCTTTGGAGGAAGGTTTAGAAAGCTTTGCAGGCTGCGCAGTAGTCATCTCCCACGACCGTTGGTTTCTCGATCGTGTTTGTACTCATATTTTAGCTTTTGAGGGGAATTCCCAAGTTTATTTCTTTGAAGGTTCTTTCTCGGAATACGAGGAAAACAGGCAGAAACGTTTGGGTGCTGATATTATGCCGAAACGACTCAAGTATAAGAAGTTGATTCGCTAGAACTAATACTCCTCCCCCGGATACCAATCCAGTTGCACCACCTCAATATCGGGGTTTGCGGCATTGACCAATTCCTTGAACTTGGCCACATCGCTGACATCGGGTTTTCCTCTGTAATGATAGGGATAAACTTGTTTCGGTTTGAAGTCCAGCACCACATCCGCGGCACTTTCTACGGTCATGGTATAGGGCAGGTTCATACAGACGAAGGCCTTGTCGATATTTTTCAGCTTGCGCATTTCCGGAATATCCTCGGTATCTCCTGAAAAGTAGATGCGTTCATCACCAATGTTCAAAACATATCCATTGCCCCGGCCTTTGGTGTGGAATTGCTTGGCCTCGTCCCGCAAATTGTACATGGGTATGGCCTCCACCGTAATATCATAGCGTTTTTTGGAATCGCCGTTGTTCAAAACATCGATCTGTGGCGTAAATTCATCCGGCATTTCATCGGCTACGGCTTGCGGCATCATGATTTTGGCCTTTTTGGTGTCCAAGGCTTCCAAAGTTTCGACGTTAAAGTGATCACCGTGGATATCCGTTATCAAGATAAGGTCGGGCCTTTCTTGTCCTTCAAAAGCTTCGGCACCGCCCACGGGGTCCACGTAAATAGTGATGTCGTTCCATTCCAAAACGGCCGAGGCGTGTGATATTGGGGTTATTTCTACCTCTTCCATTACTTCCGGGGGCGAGATTCCATTGACTCCGTAGGTAGGATCCGAATCCAAAATGGGTTTTTCCTGTTTTTTATGCTCCTTACATCCGAAGAGCAAAAAACTGCTAATAATAGCTAGAACGATTAGTTTTTTACTTTTTTTCATATCCAATTATTTTTAAAGCTTCTTAACCCTTAATTTCAGTAATCCTGTCAAATCCCTGAAATATGTCGAGAATTGTAGTTCGAAATTAATAATGTTAAGGGCCATCTTACAGATTTTACTAGGTAAACCTCTTAAATTAAATGTAAAATTAAAATATTTCGTACTTTTGGACGGGATATTATGCCCTTACATCGGTAAAAAATCTAAAAATAAAATCCCACCGTATATAAAGGGATACTTACAAACAAACAAATCAAGTAATTAATTTTTACATTATGACTGAAACAAAAAATAACAACGGATTAAAGGTGTTGGCAGGTTTACTGGGTGTTGTGCTCTTAGGAACCATCATCTACACGGTCAGTCTTTACCAGGACAAGAAAAAGACCGAAGCCGTGATGACGCAAGAAAAACAGCTGGTCGTCGAGGATCTTAATAGCCTAAAATCGGAATACGACAAAGCGATTTTGGAGAGCAATGCCACGAACGAGGAGCTGGTAGAAGCACGTGACAATATCTCAAAATACATCGATTCCGTGCAGAATATGAAGTCCGATATTTCTTCATTGTCACGTTACAGAAGGCAAGTAGGGGTGTTGACAGCGGAGAGGGAGCAATTGCTTAAGCAGGTCGATTCCCTTCAAAAATCGAATACCATGATTGCGATGCAACGCGACAGTACGTATACCGAATTGGAGAAACAGACCGTATTCAACGATTCTTTGGTAGTACAGAATACACAATTGGCTGACGTAGTTGAAAAAGGTTCAGCACTGAACCTCTCTAAATTTAACGTTGACGCCGTTAGAGAGCGTAACAGCGGAAAATTGTCTTCGACCAACAGGGCTAAAAGAGCGGATAAATTTAAAATTTGTTTTACCGTGGCCGACAACGTGATTTCCGAGGCCGGTGATAGGGAGTTTTATGTTGAGGTACTTGACCCTCAAGGAAACGTGTTGGGTGAAGGGTACTCAAAGACCAATGATGACGGGGCTTCTGTAACGTATAGCAAAGGCACCAGCTTCTATTATGAAAATAAATCTTTGGATGTTTGCGATTATATAAGCAAACCGTCCGGTGATTTTCAGGAAGGCAATTATATGGTGAACGTTTATGACGAAGCTTTGAAATTGTTAGGAACTTCTAAGTTTACCCTCAAATAAAATAACACGATACATTCTACAAATAAAAAAGCCAGTCTCTACGGACTGGCTTTTTTTGTAGGCCAACTTTGACTAAGTTAGGCGGAAATTGATTTTAACCTTCAACCTTTTCATTGCGAATGATACAATTAAAGGGAAATAGGATTTGTCAAAACTTTCATTTTATAATTTAGCCCAGAAGTCTCGGGGAATACCCCATATGCTTGCATCGGGGTAGTTCATTTCAGAATTTTTCATTTCAAACTCCCCACCATTTCCTCGGGCTTCACCCATTCATCATATTCCTCCGCCGTTACATAGCCCAGATTGATGGCCTCCTCTTTTAAGGTCGTACCGTTCTTATGTGCGGTATTCGCTATTTCCGCCGCTTTGTAGTAACCGATTTTGGTGTTAAGGGCGGTAACGAGCATAAGGGAGTTGTTCAGCATTTGTTCGATTACCTTATAGTTAGGCTCGATTCCGGCAGCACAGTTTTCGTCAAAGCTGACACAGGCATCGCCAATCAGTTGGGCAGATTGCAAAATGTTGGCCGCCATCATGGGCTTGAATACATTGAGCTCATACTGCCCTTGGGTCCCACCCACGGATACCGCAACATCGTTGCCCATTACCTGTGCACAAACCATGGTCAAGGCTTCGCATTGGGTGGGATTCACTTTACCGGGCATGATGGAACTGCCCGGTTCATTGGCGGGGATGTTGATCTCACCGATTCCCGAACGTGGACCGGAAGCCAACATTCGTATATCGTTGGCAATCTTGTTTAAAGACACGGCGAGCTGTTTCAAAGCACCATGGCTTCCCACGATGGCATCGTGTGCGGCTAAGGCCTCGAACTTATTATCGGCCGTTCTAAATGGCAGTTCGGTAAAATCGGAAATATACTTGGCAACGAGTACATCGTAGCCAGCAGGTGTGTTGAGACCTGTACCCACCGCTGTACCGCCCAAGGCCAATTCGCTTAGATGATCAAGCGTGTTTTTCAATGCTTTAAGGCCGTGATCGAGTTGGGAGGCGTAGCCTGAAAACTCCTGTCCTAAAGTTAATGGCGTGGCATCCATCAAATGGGTACGTCCGATTTTTACGACTTTGGCATATTCCTTTGATTTTTTATGGAGGGTATCCCGTAGCTGCTCCACACCTGGAATAGTGGTCTCCACAATTTTCTTGTAGGCCGCGATATGCATTCCCGTGGGAAAGGTGTCGTTCGAGGATTGGGATTTGTTCACATCATCGTTCGGCTGGATAGTCTTTTCACCTTCCCCGATTTGCTGCCCTGCGATTTCGTGTGCGCGATTGGCAATAACCTCGTTCACGTTCATATTGCTCTGTGTACCGCTTCCGGTCTGCCAGATGACCAAAGGAAATTGGTTATCGTGTTTGCCTTGCACTATTTCGTCGCAGACCTGGGCGATCAGGTCTCTTTTTTCTTCGGCAAGCACCCCCAATTCACAATTCGTGTAGGCGGCCGCCTTTTTGAGATAAGCGAAGCCGTAAACAATATCCAAGGGCATGGATGCGGCCGGACCTATCTTAAAATTGTTTCGGGAACGTTCGGTCTGTGCGCCCCAATACTTATCGGCGGGCACTTGCACCTCGCCCATGGTGTCTTTTTCTATTCTGTAGTCCATTTTTAGGTGTGTTTTCGTGATTAACAAAGATACAGGTTAGTCCGTTTACTATCAATGGGTCCCCATCGGAATTTTTTTTGAATACCACTTGCAATTCTACCGGTTTTAAAAGTATCTTTGTAATTAAATACGGGAAAACATGTTCGACTTCGATCAATATTTAGGATTTATAGCCCTTTTGACCATCTTGACCATTGGCTTTTGGCTGATGATTTTTTTATTGATGTTCGTAGTACCGTATTGGTTGGGCGGAAATCTAATGGAAATGTATAAGGAAAGGAAAGAAAAGAGAAGAGCTGAACGGGACGCGTAATTTCCGGTTTCTCGAGATAGAATTAAAGCAGGGAGGTACCATTTACTTTCCTGCTTTTTTAATACAATTAATTTAGTACCCCCTGCTGGTCCGACAGGTTCATTGGCTTATGCGTTTATTTTTTCCTTCAACCTTCAACCTAATTCTCACCCCTCAAATTCCCCATCACCATCACCGCCGTCACCACCACGGCCACCTTCTCGTTTTTTGGCCTGATTAAAGCGATACGTGAACGAGAAAACAAATGATCTTTGCCGCCATTGAAACTCACTGCGGGAGGTAAAGAAATCCGTCTCGGTAAATGACTCGCGTTTAAAAGAATTCAATAGATCATTGACGTTCATGGACAAGGTGCCATTGTCGTTCAAAATATCCTTACTAAAGGCGAGGTTAATACCGAACAGCCCCTTGGTCTCGGTCTGCGCGGTGTTTCGTGGCCCCCTGTAAAATGCATTGGTCTGCCATTCCACTTTTGCCGGGAGGGAAACCTTGGAACTGAAGCGGGCAAACCAACTAGAGTTGTCCGTTCCGTAATCCACCCCGTTAAAGACACCTTCGGTCGAGAACTTGTAAATATTAAAACTGCCGTTCAACCGCAACCATTTTTTCGGATTGTACATCAGGCCTGCCTCCGCACCGTAGCGGTTTTCGGTGGCCAGGTTTATGGGTAAGGATCGGATGATCTGTATGCTATCGCTGGTTATTTGTCCCGTCGGTTCCTGTACCCTTGAAAATGCATCGGTTTCCCGTTGGTAGTAAATCGAGGAGGTAAGGGTCAGTTTATCCCATCTTTTAAGATATCCAAGATCAAAAGTGTTGGAAAAAGCGGGATTCAGATCAGGATTCCCCTGAAAAATATTCGTTCTGCTCGACCGGGAGGGAAAGGGATTGATGTACCAGCCTCTAGGTCTGTTGATCCTCCGGTTGTAGCCCAAGGATACGTTCTCTCTGCCTTCCTCATCAAGTTCATAGATTACATTAAGGGTGGGGAATAGGCCCAGATAATTCTTGTCGAAATTCGCCTGAACATCTACGCCCAGTTCTTCTTCGAACGCATTGTTATCGAATTCCGAATTCAATTGGCCTTTCAATTGGGTATGTTCCAAACGCAATCCGAAGAGAAAGGAAAACTGGCCGAACTTGTTTCCGTATTGGGAGTAAACAGCATTAACGTTCTCGTTGTAGGTAAATTTGTTGGTCAGGTTTTCGTCCAACGCGAATTGACCAGTGTCTAAATCTAGGGCCTCCAAGCGATAGTCGGTAACTTCTTCTTTAAAAGTGCCCCGATACCCCGCTTCGAATTGTGCTTCTTCCATGGGTAACACATAATCGGCCTGGATCAGATATTCGTTTTCCCTTTCGTTTTCGAACACGTTTTCAAGTACGATCAAATTGTCCTCGGGCAGGGTTACATGTTCTTCTATGATAGAACTCTTGCTTTCGTCATCGTTGGAGTATTGAAAATCGGCTGTCAGTTTATGTCCGTCATCATTGAAATTGTTGACATAGTTTAGTGAGATTTGATAGCTATCATCGTCCTCGTCTTCTTTTTCTGTACGAAAGGTGCTGCTATTAACTTGGTCGATATCAAAACGTCGACTGGTATTTTCAGTCAGGTCATCATCTTTTGAAGTCCGATAAAAAATGCTACCCGTGACCGAGGAATTATCTGTAATAAAATACTCGGCACCAAGGTTGGTGTTAAAGCTTTTGTCACGTCTGTTGTAGACCCTGTCTTCGACAACCCGATCGAATTGTCCGGAGGTATAGGTGTTGTCAAAAAAAGCATTTCCCGGCGCATCGCGATAGCTATAGCCCGTGGTGTTGAAAATATTGAACTTATCGGTACGAAGGTTCGCATTAACCGTGATACCGCTACTTGTAGGATACCCGATATTGGAGGTTACCGAGCCATTGAAGCCCAGTGTCTTTTCTTTTTTTAGGATGATATTTAGGATACCTGCGGTACCCTCGGCATCATATCGTGCGGATGGACTGGTAATGACCTCTACTTTTTCGATGGCATCGGCGGGCAGTTGCTTCAGTGCATCGGTGGAGCCAAAACCGGCCATAGCGGATGGTTTTCCGTTGATCAGGATGCGCACATTCTCGTTGCCGCGTAAGCTGATGGCGCCCTCAACATCAACGTTTACCGAGGGAACGTTGTTTAGCGCATCGCTAATGGTAGCCCCGCTAGTCGTTAAGTCTTTGCCAATGTTGTAGATTTTTTTGTCGAGCCGTACCTCGACCGTGGTCTTTTCGCCTACAACCTCGACGCCTTCGAGTTCAGCAGCGGAGATACTCAACGAAATTGTGCCTAAATCGGTATTCTCGTTGAAGCTTTTCTGGGGTACCCTGTAAGCCTCGTAACCTATATATTCGATGGTGGCGTTGTAATTTCCGGGAGCGGTTTTCACTTCAAACTTACCGTCCATGTCGGTTATACCGCCACTTATATTAGCGAGATCCTCAACACTCTGTAGAACGAGAGTGGCGTATTCTAGAGGTTGTCCGGTTTCTTCGTCGATGACGGTACCGGTGATTTCAATTGTTTTCCTTTCGATGTCCGGAGGGCCTTGGGCAAAAAACGTAAATGGAATAAATAGGAATAGGAATACAGGGAAACAATTCTTCATAGCAAGGATTATGATTTATCTTTTTTCTTCTTTTTACGTTTTCTTTCTTTTTTCTTCTCTTTTTTGGTCTTTTGGATGCCTTTTTTCTGCATTTCGACAAAGGCATCGTACTTTTCAAGCGGTAGACCTGCCTTTAATTCCTGGTCTTGAGACTCGGTGATTTTCTCCATACCCTCGCGCATCTGTTCTGGCGAAAGTTCTAAAATCTGCATTTCAATACGTTTTTGCAGATACTTTTTTAGCGTGGAACTTAATACCGCCTCTTCGAACGGGTTCAGTTCCAAGGCTTCGGTTATGCCCGGCATTTCTTCATTTACGATTTGGTCGGCCGTCTTGGGCTCTGGCTCCTTAGGAGTTTCCTGAACCTGCGGGATAGCGCTACGCTGCCTGCCGTAACCATATCCGCTACCGCCATATCCGCCGCCGCCATATCCATAACCGCCACCGCCATATCCACGGCCGTATTGCGCCTGTAGCTCGCTACCTGCGAATAATAATATGAAAAGCATTACAATGTGTGCGCCTTTGATTTTCATGATATATGTTTTTGTGTGATTGTGAAATTAGTGGAAGGTTTAATGCATGTTGGTTAAAGGTTTGTTAAATGGTGAGAGGCTGACTACTGCTCATTCTTCTTCCTGGCCCATCATCATCAAAAAGGCCTTTAAAAACGCATCGATATCCCCGTCCATTACAGCATCTACGTTTCCGGTTTCATGAGCGGTACGCACATCCTTCACTAATTTATAAGGATGCATAACGTAATTTCGAATCTGCGACCCCCATTCGATTTTCATTTTAGAGGATTCGATTTCCTCACGGGCTTCCATTTTTTTCCGAAGCTCGATTTCATACAACTGCGATTTCAGCATTTTCATTGCTGTTGCACGGTTATCGTGCTGACTTCGGGAATCGGAACAGGAAATTTGTATGCCGGTAGGATGGTGTACCAACTGCACCTTGGTCTCCACCTTGTTAACGTTCTGTCCCCCCGCACCGCTTGATCTGGCCGTGGTTATCGTGATATCCGCAGGATTGATATCCACTTCAATACTATCGTCTACCAACGGATAGACATAGACCGAAACAAACGACGTATGCCGTTTGGCGTTACTGTCAAAAGGGGAGATGCGCACTAAACGATGCACCCCGTTTTCACCTTTGAGCCATCCGAAGGCAAAATCGCCATCGATTTCAAGGGTCACGGTCTTGATACCCGCCACATCACCTTCCTGATAGTTGAGCTCCTTGACCTTATAGCCGTTCTTTTCCGCCCACATCATATACATACGCATGAGCATGGCGGCCCAATCGCAGCTTTCGGTACCTCCGGCACCAGCGGTAATTTGCAGCACAGCCGACAGTTCATCGCCTTCATCGGAAAGCATATTCTTGAACTCCAGTTTCTCAATTTGGTTCAGCGCCTTTTCGTACTGGCTTTCGACCTCCTCTTCCTTGATTTCGCCTTCCTCTTGAAATTCTAGCAGCACTTCGAGGTCGCCCACGGCTGTCTTCGCCACATTGTAGTCATCGACCCATTGTTTTTTGGATTGGATGAGTTTCATGTGTGCCTGAGCCTTCTGGGAATCGTCCCAAAAGTCGGGAGCGAGCGTTTTTTCTTGCTCGTTTTCTATTTCAATAAGCTTCGCATCGACGTCAAAGATACCGTCTTAGGGCCCCGAGGCGATCCTGTAGACCTTTATACATGTCTGTCGTAATTGTCATTTGTTCTAAATTTTGCGCAAAAGTACTGTATAGACTTGAGATATTGCACTCATGCCCTATGGAAATATGGGAATTTCGGATAATTTAGTTACTTCTTTGCCAAGCCTAAATTTCAAGCATAACCGTACCCACGGTTTTAAATTTTATCCAGAAACTTCGATAGCGAAGGGAAAAGGAAAGATACAATAACTCGGATTTCGATAGGGTAGGAATATGTATATGACGTGAGATTGATTTTTAACTATTAATTTTATGGGATGTATTTTTTTCTTGCGGATAGAATGGGTTAAATTGTGCCGTCCAACTAATCTGTAATCCAATACGGAATGAAACACTATTTGCTTCTCACACTTTCGCTACTTCTGACGTCAATCACGGTAACGGGACAGTTTGCCGAAAAAAGTAAAGATTTTCAAAAGTTCCCCGGATTTTTCGATTTCCAGTA
>RCMY010000373.1_pt1 | contig 41872 bp, 41 predicted proteins | sample 2041341 | NCBI WGS metagenome assembly RCMY01 (sample SAMN09708234, study PRJNA481090) | Marine sediment metagenome, whole genome shotgun sequencing project. | reverse complement strand
GCCTGGGACGCATTGAACGGCGACTAGCCATTCAAATACTCTATCAGTTTCGATATAAAATGATAATTTGAGTAGATAATCGGTCCATGCAATCCTTTTGCGTGGCAACGAGAGGTGTGGGGATGTCTTCGGACGCAGCAATTTATCAAGGGCAACGCGCGCTTTCGGCCAAAGAAGTGCGGTTGGCGATCCGCGAAGGGCGCTATGATCGGCACACGGCCGGTTTGGCTGCCGGAAAGTTGCAGTGCAATCTTGCCATTTTGCCCGAGGCCTATGCGCTTGATTTTTTGCGGTTCTGCCAGCGCAATCCCAAGCCTTGTCCGGTTGTTGGCATCGCTGACACGGGCGATCCGTTCATGCGCACACTTGGAGACGACATCGATATCCGCACTGATGTGCCGCGATATCGCGTGTTTCGCGACGGAGTGTTCACCGAGGAGGTCACTTCGATAACCGACATATGGCGCGACGATCTGGTGACGGTCGCACTGGGCTGTTCGTTTACGTTTGAGAACGCGCTGATCGCGAATGGCATCCCTGTTCGCCACATCGAACAAGACAAAACGGTGCCAATGTACAAGACTAACATTGCGCTGACGCCCGCAGGTGTATTTTCGGGCGAAATGGTCGCGACGATGCGCCCGATCCGCGCCGACCGCGTGGACGACGCGCACCGCATCAGTGCGGCTTTCCCCCACGCCCATGGCGCACCCATCGCAAGGGGTCCGTCCTCGGTGATTGGCGTTGCTGATCTAAACACGCCAGACTGGGGTGATCCTGTGGCGGTCGAAGACGGCGAGGTTCCGGTCTACTGGGCGTGCGGCGTCACCCCGCAAAACGTTCTGACAAACGCCAAACTTCCGTTCTGCATCACGCATGCACCGGGACACATGCTGATCGCGGACGTGTCTGAAACTCTTGAAGTCAATCCACCCAAATACTGAACCACTACCAAAATGGAGAAAAACATGCGTAAATCGCTTACATTGGTCGCCGCGTCGATGACGCTGGCGACACCGGCTTTGGCCGAAAATCTTGCCGTCGTTGGCAGCTGGTCCGGATTGCCTTTGCATATCCAGTACGAAGCACCGTTCTGGAGCGAGACGCTCCCTGCGGCGTCCGGCGGAGACATCACCGTCGAGCTGACAACCCACAACCAGATGGGCCTTGGCCTGGGCGATATCTATCCGCTGCTTGGTCAAGGCGTTTACGACGTCGCCATGACGGTTGCCGACTACGCGGTATCCGATGCACCAGAGCTTGAGGGTCTGGATGTACCGCTCATCGCGCTAAGCGCCGACGAAGCGCTTGCCATGGTCAACGCTGCCCGTCCGATGGTCGCTGATATTTATCGCGACCGCTTTAACGCGCACGTTCTTGCGATCGCGCCATACCCACCGCAGATCGTGTTTTGTAATGCCGCGATTTCTGGTCTCGACGACCTTCAGGGCCTCAAAGTCCGCGCCTCGGGTCGTATGACCGCGAAACTGCTCGAAGCGCTTGGCGCCGAAGGCGTAAACGTTTCGTTCTCGGAAGTTCCGGGTGCGTTGCAAAAAGGTGTTGTAGATTGCGCCGTGACCGGCGCCGGTTCTGGCTACTCCGCCGGTTGGTGGGAAGTTTCCACGCACCTGATGCCATTGCCGCTTGGTGGCTGGGATCCGGTCGTGACCGCGATCAACCTTGATAAATGGAACAGCCTCAGCTCTGAAATGCAGGAACTTATCCAAACGCAAATCACAGCTGAATTCGAGGTCCCTGCTTGGGCTACTGCGCAGAACGCGCTGGTTAACGACATCGCTTGCCTCACCGGCAACGGCGATTGCCCCGCTGGCGACGCGCGTTCGATGACTTTGGTTGATGCTTCCGACGCTGACTTTGAAAAGGCGCGGGCGATCCTTGTGGGCGAAGTTCTGCCAGAGTGGGCAGAGCGTGCGGGCGGTGATTGGGCCGAGCGTTGGAATGCTTCGGTCGGTCAAGTCGTCGGTGTGACTATCAACTAAGCGCTTCATACCAAAAGAGGATCCAAGCTTATGAAGCTTTTACAAACACTGAGGACGATAAACAGAGGTATCGCCGTACTTGTCGGCGTGCTGCTTCTGGGATGTGCGACCTTTGTGCTTTTGGACATTGTGTTTCGACAGCTTGGGTCCTCGTTCGGCGGAACGGACGAGATTAGCGGCTACGTGATGGCCATCGCCACGTCATGGGGCATGGCCTATACGATGCTTGAGCTTGGGCACGTGCGGATCGACCTTCTTCGCAGCCGCGCTGCGCCGTTTGGGCGTTGTTTGTTCGATCTGTTCTCAATGGTCGTGTTAAGCGCCACTGTCGTCTTGATCGCCTTCAAATGCTGGCCTGTTCTAGAGAGGTCCATCAACAACAACTCAACCGCGAACACGCCGCTTGAAACGCCTTTGGCGCTTGTGCAGGGGCCGTGGTTTGCAGGATGGCTTTGGTTTGCAATTATGGCCTGCGTGACGACATTGGTGGCCCTACAAATGATCCTGAAGGGTCAATTCTCCGAAACTGAGGCCGCCATTGGTGCCTTCGCAGAAGCGGAGACGTTGCAATGATCGTCTATGTCGCCGTCGGCCTTTTGGCCCTGTTAAGCATGTCGATTCCGGTTGGGATCGTCTTGTTTCTCCTTGGATTTGGCATTGATTGGTTCTTTTCCAGTTTTCCGCTGATCCGAGGCCTTGGCAATATGGTCTGGTCCTCCTCAAACAGTGCAACGTTAATCGCCATTCCATTTTTTGTTCTTCTCGGCGAGATTTTGGTCCGAAGTGGTGTCGCCGCGCGCACTTACGCCGCCCTCGACCGCTGGGTGTCATGGCTTCCGGGCGGACTGGTTCACGCAAACATCGCCACGGCAACAATGTTTTCCGCCACGTCCGGATCGTCGGTCGCAACGGCCGCAACAGTTGCCACGGTCGCGATGCCACAGGCGGAGAAACTGGGTTACGACCCGAAGCTTTTTTCGGGTGCGATTGCAGCAGGCGGCACCCTTGGCATTATGATCCCGCCGTCGATCAACCTGATCGTTTATGGTTTCCTGACGCAAACCTCCATCCCGCAACTGTTCCTTGCCGGGCTGATTCCGGGTCTTGGGCTAGCATTGGCTTTCATCATCGCCGTCGCGATTATTTGTACGATCCGCCCCAGCCTGGGCGGTGAGCGCCGCGTGTTTCCGCTGTCCGAGATGATGGCCGCGCTCGTCCACCTTGTCCCAATCATCCTTTTGTTCACCGTCATCATTGGGTCGATCTACAACGGCTGGGCCACCCCAACCGAAGCCGCCGCCGTTGGTGTCGCAGGCGCGTTCGTCATTGCCGCAGCCTTCGGAGGGGTGTCCTTCACGATGCTCGCCGACAGCATCCATGGCACGGTAAAGATTACCTCGATGATCATGCTGGTTGTCATCGGCGCATCGTTCTTGAATTTTACGCTCGCCTCTGCCGGGTTGGGGCAAGAGCTTGATGCCTTTTTGACCGGCCTCGGGCTTTCGCCGCTTGGTTTCATACTCGTCGTGGTGGTGATGTACATCGTGCTTGGCTTTTTCATCGAAACCCTGTCGCTGATGGTTGTAACGATCCCGATCATTGTGCCGTTGGTGGTCGAGCAAGGGTTTGATCCGATCTGGTTCGGCATCCTGATGATCGTGTTGATCGAAATGGCCTTGATTACACCTCCGGTCGGCTTGAACCTTTATGTGGTGCAAGGCGCGCGCAAGAGCGGGAACATGTCCGATGTCATGCTAGGCGCCCTGCCCTTCGTCGCAGTCATGTTGATGATGGTTATTGCTTTGATCGCTTTTCCGCAGATCGCACTGTTCTTGCCGCAAGCGCTGAACTAGGCGACGAGGGAACGAACATTTTGTCATGAGACCAAAAGTAGATCACGCATTGACGCCGACTCCCGACGCCCCAGCAATCGCGGACGTTGGTTTTGGGGGGATGCTTGTGACGTTTTCAAATACCTTGAGCGATGCTGCAAATAATGCGGCCCTTACGTTTCGCGCAGCCGTCGAAGCTTTGGCGCTTGAAGGCGTGGTGGAAACGTCGACTTCTTTGACGTCGACATTCGTTTCGTTTGATCCGCTGACGCTGCCAAGGGCGGACTTGCGCGCATCGCTTGAGGGTCTGATTGACCGCCAAGACTGGGGCCTTGCGGCGTTGTCCACAAACCGAAAGCGCTGGATCATCCCGGCTGTTTTCGGTGGCGCCACCTACGGCCCTCAATTGGTTGAGGCGGCTGATCTGGCGGGCGTGACGCCAGAAGTGGCGATAGAGGAAATCTGCGCCAGACCGTTGCGTGTGATGACTTTGGGATTTGCGCCGGGGCAGCCGTATCTTGGCTCGTTGCCGTCACATTGGGATATTCCGCGCCAAACCGGTCTGACCAAGCGCGTTCCCATCGGGGCAATCACTGTAGCCATCCGTCAAATCGTCCTGTTTTCCGCGTCGACACCGACGGGCTGGCGGCAGATCGGTGCCTGTGGGTTTCATGGTTTCCGGCCACAGTCAGATCAGCCCTTTGCCTTGAAGCCGGGAGACGAAATTCTGTTTCGTGCGGTCGACGCCGAAGAAATGGAAAATGCTTGCGCAAATGATCCGTCCGGCGCAGGTGGCGCAACCTCGGAGACCTTGTCGTAATGGGGCAACTTGTCGTGCAACGTGCGGGCCCGGCAATGACTATTCAGGATATGGGTAGGCCTGGTTACATGGCTTTGGGATTGTCAGTCGGAGGGGCCGCTGACCGTGTGGCGTTGATCGAAGGGGCAGCACTTCTGGGGCAATCGTTCGAATATGCCGCCATTGAAATGGCAGCATTCGGTGGTGATTTCGCGACTACTGTCGACTGCCGCATTGCACTTACCGGTGCGCCGATGCGCGCCAGTCTGGACGGCGAGCCGTTGGTTTGGAATGCTTCCCACGCGTTCAAACCGGGCCAGAAATTGACGATCGGCGCTGCCACGTCAGGGGTATATGGCTATCTCAGTGTCGGCGGAGGCATCGCCTTGGAGCCGTTCTTGAACAGCTGCTCAACACATTTGAATGCCGGACTGGGCAAATTGATCGAAGTCGGAGATACCTTCCCGATCGGGGTCGATCCGCGCTCCGCGGACGTCGGCAAAACACTCACACCAACGGATCGTTTTGCAGGCGGAAGGTTGCGTCTTTTGCCAAGCGTGCAAACGCATCGCTTCTCTGCCGAAGACAGAGCCCGGTTCGAGGTCACGACATTCGCACGCACGCCTCGCGGCAATCGCCAAGGGATCGAACTGTCTTTCGAGGGCGTGCCGTTCACCAGCGACGATCAACTGACCATCTTGTCCGAGCCGATGGTTGCCGGCGATGTCCAAATGACGGGCGCCGGTGTCCCGTTTGTTTTGTTGCCGGAGTGCCAAACAACGGGCGGATATCCAAGGATCGGGACGGTTATTCCGAATGATCTTTCTATCATTGCGCAATCCCAACCGGGCACCGTATTGGCGTTTCAGTTTATCAGCTTCGAAGAGGCCCATGCCTCCCACGTTTCGCCGGCCCAGATGCACCGGGCATTTCAATCCAAAATGCGGCCGCTGATGCGGGATCCAACGTTCATGCGAGACCTGTTATCGTACCAATTGATCGGTGGTGTCGTCAGTGCGCGCGAAGTGAACGAGTAACCATCGTGCCGCCCTATTTGGCAAGGCTTTGTCAATTGCCGTTCCTTTAGGTTCCGTGGTTTTGCGGCAAAAAGAATTTGGGAACTTTAGGCCACGCAGGGCGCTGACCACACTGATCATGCGGGGACGCGATTGCGGCAGCGAGCGGAAGTGTGAACCGCATCTGAGTCCCTGAAACACCATCAGATTCACACCAAATCCTACCGCCATGGCGGTCAATCACCTTTTTGCAGGTCGCAAGGCCCAAGCCGGTGCCCTTTGTCCTGCCGTTGCCAGGGACGCGTTTGAATGGCTCAAATACTCTGTTCAAGAATTCATTCGGAACACCGATCCCATTGTCGGAGATCTCGAAAAGCATTTCGTCGCAGCCAAGGAGACTTGTCGACACCCGGATGGAAGGGTTTTCGTTGCCTGAAAATTTGATCGCATTGGCGATCAAATTCTGGAGAACTTGAGCGACTTGCGGCGGCTTGCAGATCACCGGATTTTCTGGCGAGCCAGGTTGGATCTCAATTTTCGCAGTGGCCTCCGTCACTTCGTACTCAAGTGTTTTCAGCGCGCGGGTTATCAAGTCAATTGGTGCAGCATGCTCAGCTATGTCTTCGCGGTCAAACCGGACGTGATCAGAGAGGCTCTTAAGCATGTCCATCATTTGAGAGGCTGAAGTTTCAAGAACCGACAGACCGTGCTTCACGTCTTCGATTTCACCGTCGTCGAGGTCTTCTCTGATCTGCTGGGACAGAAATGCAGCCGCACGTATTGGAGCCCGAAAGTCGTGGACCAACACCTCAGCAAATGTCGCAAGATCTTCGCGTTGCTCTTCCATGCGCGCACGTAGTCGCGCCGATTCCACCCCGGACTTTAGCAGTTTTAGCACCGTCGTCTCATCGATTGTCGACTTGATGAGATAATCACTGGCCCCTTCAAGTATTGCCGATTTCGCAATGCTTTCATCGCCAAATCCGGTCATCATAAAGATGGCTGTGCGAGGCCAGATTTCGCGGAAATTGGCTAGGGCGCTTAGGCCAGTGGTCGCTGGCAGCTGATGGTCCAGAAAAATCGCGTCGAACGGTTGATCGGACAAAGCCTGCGCCGCATCGACGCTTTCCGCTTCAGCGAGGTCAATCACCATCCCCAGGCCCTTGAACAAACGCCTTAGTAGTTTGCGATCTCCTACATCATCGTCAACGATAAGGACTTTGTAGCCGTGCATCTCAGACAGCGCCTCGTTGAGTGATCGTTGGGAGTTCGACCAAAGACCAAAAGCAGCCAAGCGTTTCAATGAGATTTTTGAAGTCCTCGCCGACACGGACTTTCACCATGTACCCTGCGACATTCAGGTCATAAGCTGCGGCTATGTCACGTTGATCATCTGAAGTCGTAAGCATGAATATGACCGACTTTTTCAGACGAGGATCTTGCCTGATCTCGCGTACCAGCTCGATCCCGTTCATCCGCGGCATGTTTAGATCTACCAACATAACGTATTTTTGGGGCGCGCGATCACTGTGCAAGAACTCAATCGCTTCGACTCCATCCATCACGTGAATAATCGGGTTTGAGATGCACGCCTTTGCAAATGACCGACGCACAGCTTTGGCTTCTCCCAGGTCATCATCGACGACAATCAAAGCTACCAGATCGTCGTCGAGCTCCTTAGTTATTGCCGTCATGGTGCTATCCTCTTTGATGGAATGTAAAATTCGGGTGACGTTGGCCAGAAAACCCGGAAGGTTGACCCGTTGTTCAACTCTGACTCCAGGGTGAGCGATCCACCGACTTGGTCGACTTGTTTACGCACCATTGCCAAGCCGATCCCGCTGGCTTCAACTGTGTCTCTCGGTTTTAGAGTTTGGAACATTTCAAATATCTTTTTGTGATATTTTGGCGCAATACCTGGACCATCATCCGTCACGGAAAACACGTAGGAATCGGAGCGTAATTGCACGTCCAAAACAATGCGACCTCTGTCTTTGTCATGATGCTTGATGGCGTTGCTGAGCAGGTTCAACAGAACTGTTTTGATTGGCATGACTGGCAGGTCGATCTGGTGAAATGCGTCTGACACTTCAATCTAAAACCCTTCTGGAACATCCAAAAGGCCAACAAGTTCGCGCGCTAGCACTGACCCAGACACCAGGAGTCCGAGTGTATCATCGCGTCCGATGCGGGAATGCGCGAGCAGATCGTTTAGTAGTTTTTCCATGCGACGGACACGACTTTGAACAAGCGATAAACTCTCGCGTGTATCGTCCGTAAGATGCGGTGCGAGGTCTTCGGCAAGCCAACCAGTGGCGTTGGCGATTACGCGTAAAGGTGCCTTCAAATCATGCGAGGCTATGTAAGCGAATTGGTCAAGTTCCTCGTTCGAGCGCTCAAGCGCTGCAATCAACCCGCTCACCTGGTGTTCTGACTTTTTGTGTTCCGTGACATCGCGCGCTGAAAGGACAATATGATCTCCGCCGACGTATTGCGCCGCGTTGATCCTAATCTGAATGTCTATATCCGCGCCGCATGGTTTACTGTAAGAAAGCTCCATCGAGAACGAATTGTTGATGTCCACCCCAAGCAATTTTTCGATCAGTATCTGAATATCACCCTCTTCGTCGTGGGGGAAAAGGTCGGACAGTTTCGCGCCAAGCACCTCACTGCGACCGACACCAAGAACAGTTTCTGCCGAGGCATTGATATCCTCAACTATGCCTTTGCTGTTGGCGACGACGAGGGCATCCACAGTTGTCGCGAAAATCGAGCGGTACTTTGCAGTTTGATCCACCGAGCTATGGTTTGCAGCTTCAAAAGCACCTGTTGGCTCGTTGATTTGCGGGCCGATTTTCTGGCATGCGAACTGGTTTGGCCAAAGCTTTGCGTGGGGTTGAATAGATTGGGCGTAGCGAAACGGCACAAAGGATTGCCGGTATCGTAAAAGGATGGTCGCCAAGCTAAGTCCAATGGCAAATAGCTTATACAGGGCGCCGTCGCGCACCGTGTCGGGCCGATTGATCCAAGACTTCTCGCTTTGCCTCGAAGCGCCCGTGCTGACTGAGCGTATCTGGTGCGCAAACTGGCCGTTCAAAGTCGCATCCAATTCCATACTTTCGCCGTCGATACTGTCGTGTGATCGCAACTGGTAAGTGCGCAAGCGTGGTTCCTGCGTCGCTTGAATGGCCATCGCGCTAGCAACCAAAAGGACGTCGCGGTCGACCCCATGCGCGAAATCAGACCCGCCGATGGCATGTAGTTTGGTGGCCAAGGGAAAACGAAGACCGGCGACCGTCGAATTCTGAGGGTTAGAACCCTGCGCATGGATAAGGGATGCAGGGCCAAAGGTCGCCATCAGGACCAAACCAAAGGCCGCCGCGAGCTTACCGCTGTTCCATGAAGGACCATGGCGGTGCAGGAAATTATTGCCGCACTCCAACAAAATTTACACCGCGCTCTGTTCGTTTTGAGCGGTTTCTTCTTGCGGCTTGGCCTGCTCGATCTCAAGAAGCCCCGAGACATCGTCCAAAAATCCATAGATTTGGCCGCAGGATTTTTCGAGACCGCCGAGGCTGTTTTGCACATTCGCACTTAGCCGGTCCGCCGCGCGCAGTGTTCGAACATGCCGCAAAGTAGCAGCAAGGACGCTGCGAATTTCTGGGCCGCACGTATTGGCCAACCGTGATACGGACACGCGCAACGCGTGTTGGGAAGATTGTGCTTGGTTCAACGCAGAAATCAGAATCCGCCGTTCGAATGCAGATATGATGGATTTGCGGATTGAATCGACGCTGAGCTCTTCTTTCGTGATGTAGTCTGCACAGCCTGAACGCATGGCTTCGACCGCAATGTCGTGGCGGTCAACGCTGGTCACCATGATGGGGATCGCGTCGACCTGATCTTCCTGAGCTTGAAGGATTTTCAGGGCATCGAGGCCGTTGTCCATCGCAAGATGGTAGTCAAGAAAAACAAGATCGACCTTTTGCGAGTTTAGGATCTTGCGGAATTGATCGAGATCTTCGGCCTCGTGAAGCTCGAAATCAAGTCCCGCTTTGCGACACAGTCGGCGCAATCGCATTCGATCTGCTTCAATATCGTCAAGAATGAGGACGTTCAGAACAGCCTTCGTACCAATTTGGGAAACCTGCAACGGTTCGGGCAATGTATTATTTAGCATTCGACTTGGTACTCCGTAAAAAATGACATCGTCTTGGTCACTGAGCCATGAGGCGTTCCGACTGCACCCCACCAAAACCTATCCAGTCAAAGCAAGTGAACAGACTAGAACGCGCCAAGAACGCCCCGCAGCAAACGCCGCACATGCAGCGCCACCACGCAAACTGGTCATAGGGCTGACGATTTAATGAAGGCTTAAATGATGCGGAAACATGCGCCTGTTCGATCAAGTTTTAGCTAAAGACTTTTCCTGCGAATTGAGCATCTGGGGTGCCCTCAGGTGAACGCGATTCGCGAGTTGCACTTCAATTGATGACATCTAACTGACCCACCACCAAGGGAACGCACCACTGCAATCAGAGGTGTCGCTGGCGCTGGTTGGTCCATATACTTCACGGGCTTTACCAGCTTTGGATATGCGGAATGCTTCATGATGATCGACATTTTTCGGCCAACCCCGATACCCGCGAGATCTCGCGTCGGTTGTTCGCGCACGTTGCACAACTTCCGATGATTTGTCCCCACGGGCACACTGATCCCCTTTGGTTTTCTGAGAACCAGAATTTCAAGGATCCTGCGCAACTGTTGATCGTGCCGGACCATTATGTTCTGCGCATGCTGGTATCCCAAGGCGTGCCTCTTCGCGACCTAGGCGTCGTGACGCGCGATGGCTCTGCTTACGAAACCGATGGGCGCGCGATCTGGAAATTGTTTGCCACGCACTATCACCTTTTTCGCGGCACGCCCGTGCGACACTGGTTTGACTACACACTGCAGAACCTGTTCGGGGCCACGCGCCGACTGTCCGTCGAGACTGCCGACGACACTTTCGATCAGATTTCTGAAGCACTTGCCTCAGACGCGTTTCGCCCGCGCGCACTGTTTGATCGCTTTAATATCGAAGTGCTGGCGACGACGGATGCCTGCACCGACGATCTGGCCCCGCACGCCGCCATTGCCGCCTCAGATTGGAATGGGCGGGTCGTTCCGACTTATCGGCCTGATGGTGCCGTTGACCCTGATGCAATCGGGTTTTTGGACAATGTAGAACGGCTTGGCGCGTTGACCGGCGAGGATATTTCGACTTGGTCCGGCTACTTGACGGCCCATCGTACGCGGCGCGCATATTTTGTGGCCCATGGGGCGAAAGCAACGGATCACGGCCACCCGTCCGCGCGCACTGCTGATCTGGATGTGACCGTATGCGATGCCTTGTATCAAAAGGCGCTGAGCGGTGAGACCTCCACCACCGAGCGCGAGACGTTTCGAGCCCAGATGTTAACCGAAATGGCGGGTATGAGCATTGACGACGGACTGGTGATGCAACTGCATCCGGGCAGCCATCGCAATCACAGTTCTGAGATGCGTGCGACGTTTGGCGACAACATTGGTTTTGACGTGCCGCGGCGCGAGGAGTTCGTTGACAACCTTAAACCGCTTTTGGCCAAATACGGGATGGACCGACGTCTATCGCTGATTCTCTTCACGTTGGACGAAAGCGCATATGCCCGCGAATTGGCCCCTTTGGCGGCGGTTTATCCAAGCCTCAAGCTTGGCCCTGCGTGGTGGTTTCACGACAGCCCCGAAGGCATGATGCGCTACCGGAAAATGACGACCGAAACGGCCGGGTTTTACAACACAGTTGGCTTCAACGACGACACGCGCGCTTTCCCGTCGATCCCGGCCCGCCACGATCTTGCCCGCCGCATTGATTGTGCCTTCCTTGGCGACCAAGTGGCCCGGCACCTTTTGGATGAGGATGAAGCCGCGGAACTGGCCGTTGATCTGGCGTACGGATTGGCCAAACGCAGTTACAATTTGTGACGCCGGAGGATGGGCGTGGACGGGAGCTCGATTTGAACAGGCTAGACGCGACCTTTGTGGCCAAAGGCGATGTGCGTGCGCCGGGCTATATCCCCGAGGACCACGGCATCGGGATCGTCCACATTGGCGTCGGTGCGTTTCATCGCGCGCATCAAGCCGTCTATACAGATGACGTTTTGGCAAGGGACGGCGGCGACTGGCGCATCCTTGGGGTCAACCTGAACAGCGCGACTGCGGCGAATTCGCTGAACCCGCAAGACGGACGCTATTCGTTGGCCATCCGCGGTGACGATGGGGCCTTAAACTTGCGCGTTATCGGCAGTCTGGCCAATGTCATCGCTGCGCGCAGTGGCACCGGTGGGCTTTATGAGGTGATGGCCGCGCCGACGACGCGCATCGTTAGCCTAACCGTCACTGAGAAAGCTTACGGCATCGTCCGCGCGGAGGGCATTGTGGACGCGAGTCACGATGCGATTGCGCATGACTTGGCGCACCCGAACGATCCGATTGGCGTCCTTGGTGTACTAGTCAAAGCTCTTGGGATGCGACGTGCGGCTGGTCACAATCCGTTTACGGTGTTGTGCTGCGATAACTTGCCGGACAATGGGGCATTGCTTCGCGCAGGCGTGTTGGATTTTGCGGCGCGAATTGATGGTCCGTTGGCCGCGTGGATCGCGCAGCATGGGGCGTTTCCAAGCACGATGGTGGATCGAATTACACCGGCAACGACGAATGAACTGGTTGCAGTCGTCTCAGATCGGTTGGGCGTCAAAGATAACGCTCCGGTTGAGACGGAGCCGTTCACCCAATGGGTGATCGAGGACCAATTTGCGGATGGTCGACCCGCTTGGGAACGCGCGGGTGTATTGTTTGTTGACGACGTGGCGCCGTATGAGAATATGAAGTTGCGCATGTTGAATGGCGCGCATTCACTGATCGCATATCTTGGGGTCGTGCAAAGTATTCAAACCGTTTGCGATGTTATGGCCAACGCCAGCCTTGCATCACTGGTCCAACGTCATATTGCTGCATCGGCGCATACGCTTGCCCCGTTGCAGGGGGTGGATTTTTCCGACTACGCGGCAAGCTTGATGGGCAGGTTTGACAACCCGAACATCCGCCACGAAACCTATCAGATTGCGATGGATGGCTCGCAAAAGATGCCTCAACGCATTTTCGCCCCGGCCTGCGATGCATTGGACTTGAGCCAAGACACCTCACCGTTTGCCTACGCGACGGCTGCGTGGCTGAGGTATTGTGTCGGTCGAACGGATACCGGTGATGCCTATGACTTGCGCGATCCCCGACAAAACGAGCTACTTGCGGCGAGCAAGGGCCGCGAAGGTGATGCAGAGGGGATATTCGATGCGGTTGCCGCGTTGCCAGAACTGATGCCAATGCACTTGAGTGAGACACCAGCTTGGCGAGAACAGGTGTGCGGGCCACTCACACAGATGCTGGCACCACTTCGAACCTTGTAATCTGGGCATAGAATTGCGGGAATTATTCGCCGGTTTTGGGTGGCTTTCAGTGCTGGCCTGAAGAGCAGCGAGATGGTTAGAACCCGGCATTAATAGTCCCGTTTCCAGTCGCAACCGAAAGTCGTATTGATTTATTCGTTCGATTGATTTAATAATTCCTTACAGAGGAATTGATATGGCCAGAGTCACAGCAAAAAAGGTCGAACAGACCAAGCGAGACTTGCTTGATGCAGCCCGCAGCGTTCTGACCGATGAAGGGTTCGCAGGCCTTACAACACGACGTGTTGCCGATGCGGCGGGCACTCAGATGAGCCAGATCCAATACCATTTTGGCTCGAAAGAAGGGATGATTCTCGCGCTTTTTGAATACATGAATGCGGGTCTTATTGATCGCCAATCTCTGGTCTTCGAAAACCCAGAACTGCGTATTTCGCAAAAATGGGCGCTTGCCTGCGACTTTCTGGATGAGGATATCGCGTCCGGATATGTGCGCGTGTTGCAAGAGCTGATCGCCGCCGGGTGGTCAAATCCAAGCATTGGCGATGCCGTGCGTACCGCGCTTGGCCAGTGGCACAAGTTGTTAACATCCTTGGTGAACGAGGCGTTTCGCGCCCACGGCAGCATTGGTCCCTTCTCCGCCGACGGCCTCGCGTCGCTTATTGCGGCTGCATTCATCGGGGCGGAGGCACTTATTCTGCTTGGCTACGACGAGCGTGTTTATCCGGTCGCTGCGGCGCTCCGGCAAGTTGGCGACGTCATCGCCACGCTCGAAACCGACACAACAAGGAGGACATGACCATGCGCGCAAAACACCCACACACCTCGGGCAAGGTCGACCGTGACGGCGTCCAAATCCACTTCGACATCTATGGTGAGGGCGACCATACAATCCTTTTTGTTCCGACCTGGTCGCTCGTTAATTCGCGCAGTTGGAAGGCACAGGTGCCCTACTTCAGCGACAAATTTCGCGTCGTCACCTATGATCCACGCGGCAACGGAAACTCTGACCGCCCGAGCGAACCGGGCGGCTATGCTATTGATCTTTTTATTGAAGATGTCATTGCGGTGATGGACGCGACCGAGACACAAACCGCAGTTCTTGTTGGTCATTCATTCAGCAGCGCCATTGCCTTCGCCGTCGCGGCACAATTCCCCGAGCGCGTGAATGCTGTTGTGTCTACATGCGGGTGGAGCCCGATAGTCGCGCCCTTCCCGGAACGCTTCGCCACCTACAACGACGTGCCACCACAGACCCCGGAAGGTTGGGAAAAGTACAACGCGATCTACTGGCAGCGAAACTACCCCGATTTCGCCGAGTTCTTTTTCAGCAAGGTGAACAACGAACCGCATTCCACTAAGCAACGCGAGGACGCCGTCGGTTGGGCGTTGCAAGGCGACGGCGATATGCTGAAAATGACGCAAGAAGCGAGGAACAGCGCCGTCTCCATTGACGAAGACATGTACCGCTCGGTGCGCTGCCCTTCACTAATCGTGTACGGCGAAAAGGACGAGATCACACCGCCTGAAACGTCGGTTCGCATAGCCGAACTGACTGGAGGCGACCTGCACGTCTATCCCGGTGGCGGGCACGCCGTTCACGGTCGTTATCCGGCATGGTTCAATACCTTGATGCGAGATTTCCTTTACAAAACGCTCGCAATCGAAAGACCGACGACGCGCCGCCGAACGGACAAGCGAAAGCGTGCGCTTTATTTGTCTTCCCCCATTGGCCTGGGACATGCGCGGCGGGATCTCGCAGTGGCCCGCGAACTTCGCCAGCTTCATCCAGACTTGCAGGTAGATTGGTTGGCACAGGACCCGGTAACGCGCTTTCTTGAGGCCAACAACGAAAGCCTCCACGCCGCCAGTCACCTTTTGGCAAATGAAAGCGCGCATATCGAAGCCGAGTGCGGCGAACACGACCTGAATGCGTTCCAAGCCATCCGCAATATGGACGAGATCCTGATCAAGAATTTCATGGTTTTTCAGGAGGCGCTTGAAGAGCAGTCGTATGATCTCGTTATCGCCGATGAAGCATGGGACGTGGATCATTATTGGCATGAACACCCGGACCTGAAAAAGGCGCCGGTCGCCTGGTTCACTGACTTTGTAGGTTGGTTGCCTTTTGAGGAAAATGGACCGCGAGAAGCCTATCTCACGACCGACTATAATGCCGAAATGATCGAACACGTTGAAGGCCATCCAGAGGTGCGCGACCGCGCGATTTTTGTCGGTACTCGCGACGATATCGTCGACAAGAGCTTTGGCACCGGCCTGCCGGACATGCGCGATTGGGTGCCGCGACACTTTGAATTTTCTGACTACATTCTGGGGCAACACCCTTCCACATTTGGCAGTCGCGATGACCTTAGGGCCGAATTTGGCTATGATGACGGCCGCAAGGTTTGCGTCGTTTCCGTTGGTGGTTCCGGGGTCGGCGCGACGTTGATCCGACGCATTCTTGCGGCCTATCCGATGGCAAAAGCCCGCATCCCTGACCTACGAATGATCGTTGTGGTGGGGCCGCGTTTGGACCCGGCGATGTTTGATGTGCCAGATGGGGTCGAGATGCGCGCCTTTGTTCCAAATCTGGACCGGCACCTTGCTGCTTGCGATCTGGCCCTTGTTCAAGGGGGCCTCACGACCTGCATGGAATTGGCCGCAGCGGGGACCCCGTTCCTCTATTTTCCGCTACGCAATCACTTTGAACAAAACTTCCACGTCGCGGCGCGATTAGAGCGATACAATGCGGGCCGCAAGATGATCTTTGCCGACTCCGATCCCGACCGGATCGCTGACGCAATGTTATCTGAGTTGACAGCGCCGCGCGTCGCCCTGCCCGTCGCCTCTGATGGGGCGGTTCGGGCTGCAAGCATGCTGTCAAACCTACTGTGATCTGACGCAAATCAGACGCCGAATAGACTGGGCAGGCCAACTACTGTTGGACGCTTTACTGTGCCGCGCCGATGACACGGGCCAGAAAAGTTACTCACGGGTGGACCCTATAATTGCCTTGCCGCGCTATGCTAGAAAATAGCGCGCATGAATTGGCAGAAGGGCTGCTCCAAGCGATCGCGCATTCTTTCCAACGTACGATTTCTCAATCGCCGGCCGCCCGATGAGCGTCAAATCGAGGGCGTTAAACGCCTCCCGCGTGGCAACCGTAAGACGTTCGCAAATTGCGTCAGGCATCGCGCCGTCGATCAGGATCGCTTCGACCTCAACGATGGACGTTATCGCTGCAGAGGCTATCGCAAGGTTGCGGCTTGTGAGTTCAATCCATTCTACCACCTGCGCTTCGCAGAAGCCCCAGTCGTTGGGGTTGCGACGCAAGTCCATCGGATCTAATCCGGCGGCGCTTAGCATGCTTTCAAGTACGTGCAGAGACGCAAGGTTCAAAAGCTCGGTCGTGCCCCCTTTGCCGTCTGGGACAGGGATCGGGCCAAACGACGCGGCTTTGCCAGTGCGACCGGGGAACACCTTTCCATTCAGCACCAGCCCGCCCCCTATGAAGGCTCCCATAAAAATGTAGGCAAAATCGGAAAACTCGTTTCCGCGTCCAAGAAGGTGCTCGGCTACGCAGGCGGATGTCGCGTCGTTTTCGACATAAGTTTCAAAGCCCGTCTCCTTGGCGACGGCCTTTCGAATATCGAGGTTTTGCCATTCCCGCATAGCGCCTTCGGGAGCATGTGCGACCTCCAGCCAATCCCAGAGCTTGCCCGGACAGGCAACGCCGATGCCCGTCACGTTGACTTTGGATTTCGGGTGCTTTTCGAATATTTGCTTGATGCCGCGGTTCAGGAACTCAAAGACGCCTTCTATCGTTGGATAGGTGTAGGTTGTGGAAACGGTCTCAAGCTGAGTGCCGCAAAAATCGATCAGAACAAGCTCGGCAGAGCGCCGTCCAATGCTGAGACCGAGCGCATGCACGCCGCGTGCATTCAGGGTCACAGGCACGGATGGTTTGCCGACCTTTCCCTTTATCGCTTTGCCGCGCAAAAGAAGGCCGTCGGCCTCCAGCGCGCGTGTAATGTTAGAGACGGTTTGCGCTGACAGGCCCGAACGGCGGGCGATTTCGGCACTTGGCATTGCCCCGTGGCGACGAATAAATGACAGTACTAAACGCGCGTTTTGATCACGCAAACCTGACTGATTTGCGCCACCCTCTGGATCGAGAATATGAGCGTCACTATACGACAACGGACTTTCTCCCTCGTATCGAGCGTGCCTTTGGGTCGGTCTGAAGTCAATTTATAAATCACTTTTATTTATTTATTGACGAGCGATCCGAATCCTAGTTAATTTAAGGTTCCTCGGCAAAGTCCGAGTCGTAAATTCCTTGGGAGGAAAACATGAAGAAACTGCTACTTGGAACGGTATTCGCGACTGTAGTCTCTGCTGGCGGCGCTATGGCCGATGGGCATTCAACGACGGTCTGTTTGATCACTAAGACCGACACAAACCCTTTTTTCGTCAAGATGAGGGAAGGCGCTGAAGCCAAAGCAGAAGAGCTTGGTATGACCCTGAAGTCGTTCGCAGGTAAGATCGACGGCGACCACGAGACACAAGTTCAGGCAATCGAAACCTGCATTCTTGATGGCGCCAAAGGTATTCTGATCACAGCGTCGGACACATCGTCCATCGTCCCTGCCGTCCAGCAGGCGCGTGATGCGGGTCTGGTCGTTATCGCACTTGATACACCACTCACACCAATCGACGCGGCTGACGCGACGTTTGCAACCGACAACTTCCTTGCTGGCGAATTGATCGGCAAGTGGGCTGCAGGTCAGGTTGCTGACACAGCGACGGCCAAAATCGGCATGATGAACATCAACGTTTCGCAGCCTACTGTCGGCGTTCTGCGCAACCAGGGCTTCCTTCAGGGTTTTGGCATAGATCTTGCTGATCCGGCGAAGTGGGGCGACGAAACTGATCCACGCATCGTGAACAACGAAGTGACCAACGCCAACGAAGAAGGCGGACGCAAGTCCATGGAAAACCTTCTGACGATGGATCCCGGTGTGAACGTGCTTTACACGATCAACGAGCCAGCTGCGGCCGGTGCGTATCAGACACTGAAAGACTTCGGCAAAACCGATGACGTGATTGTAGTATCCGTCGACGGCGGCTGCCCGGGCGTTCAGAACGTCGCAGACGGTGTAATCGGTGCGACATCGCAGCAGTATCCATTGCTGATGGCAGCACTCGGTGTTGAGGCGATCAAAAAGTGGGCTGATGAAGGCATCAAGCCTGAGCTGACACCAGGCAAAGACTTCTTTGACACAGGCGTTTCGCTCGTGACGGACAGCCCGGTTGAAGGCGTTCCATCGATCACTTCGGCTGAAGGCCTTGCTCTCTGCTGGGGCTAAGTTACTCTTGAGGAGGGCGCGTTCAAGCGCCCTCCCACTTCCGGAACAAGACATTCCAGAAAAAACCTGACATCATTAAAAAAATTATTTGGGCCTGACGGTGCGCCGTTTCGCGGGAGAGGATCTTATGTCTGAGAGTTCATCCACTGATGACTATGACAAGGCAATGACCGACAGTCAGGAAACCGTTGCCGAATTCGAGGATACGAAAAAAGGTCTGATCGGAAAACTTCAACACCTTTTGCACGTCAACCCGGCCCTTGTTCCACTCATTGTTCTGGTCTCGTCCATTGTGGTCTTTGGCATGCTCATCGGGCAGCGGTTTTTCTCGCCCTTTGCGATGACACTGATCCTGCAACAGGTGCAGATCGTGGGTATCGTGGCCGCCGCGCAAAGTCTGGTGATCCTAACGGCAGGCATCGACCTCAGCGTTGGAGCCATCATGGTGCTGTCGTCGGTCGTGATGGGACAGTTTACCTTCCGCTACGGTCTGCCCGTCGAAGTGTCGATTGTCGCCGGACTAGCCGTGGGCGCGTTTTGCGGCGCCATAAATGGCTGGCTTGTGGCGCATATGAAATTGCCGCCTTTCATCGTGACGTTGGGCATGTGGCAGATCGTTTTGGCGTCGAATTTTCTGTACTCCGCCAACCAAACAATTCGCAGCCAAGACATCGAGGAAAACGCACCGTTGCTTCAGGTGTTCGGCACCAAATTCCAGATCGGCGGCGCGACGCTGACTGTTGGTGTGATCTTCATGCTGGTGTTAATATTTACGCTTTCTTACGCACTGAAACACACGGCATGGGGACGCCATGTTTATGCTGTCGGGGATGATCCGGAAGCCGCTGAACTGTCGGGCGTCAACGTAAAAAGAACTTTGATATCAGTCTATGTCTTGTCCGGAATTATCTGCGCGTTTGCTGGTTGGGCGATGGTCGGACGTATCGGATCGATCTCACCGACATCGGGCCAACTTGCGAACATTGAAAGCATCACTGCCGTGGTGATCGGAGGCATCTCGCTGTTTGGGGGCCGTGGTTCGATCCTTGGATCGCTGTTTGGAGCCCTGATTGTTGGCGTGTTCACACTTGGTCTGCGCCTTCTTGGAGCCGACGCTCAGTGGACGTTCCTGCTCATTGGACTTCTCATCATCGCCGCGGTCGCGGTCGACCAATGGATCAGAAAGGTATCGGCATGACTTCTCTTGCAGACGCGCCATCGGGCGTGACGGAACCTATTCTTAAAGGCCGAAATCTGGTCAAGCGTTACGGCAGGGTCACCGCGCTTGATCAATGCGACTTCGATCTTTATCCCGGCGAGATTCTTGCGGTGATCGGTGACAATGGCGCGGGCAAGTCTACCCTGATCAAGGCTGTGTCGGGGGCGGTTATTCCTGACGCGGGTGAGGTCTGGCTGGAAGGCAAGAAAATCCAGTTTACGTCGCCCATACAGGCGCGCGAGCATGGGATAGAAACGGTTTATCAAACGCTCGCTATGTCCCCCGCACTGTCTATCGCGGATAATATTTTTATGGGGCGCGAAATTCGAAAGCCGGGTTTCATGGGCAAAGTTTTACGCCAACTTGATCGCCCCGCGATGGAGAAGTTCGCGCGCGATAAGCTGACAGAGCTTGGATTGATGACCATCCAAAACATCAATCAGGCGGTTGAGACGCTTTCGGGCGGTCAGCGTCAGGGCGTTGCCGTGGCCCGCGCTGCGGCGTTCGGATCCAAGGTGATCATTCTTGATGAGCCGACCGCGGCGCTTGGTGTCAAAGAAAGTCGCCGTGTGCTTGAGCTTATCCAGGACGTCAAATCTCGAGGTATTCCGATCATTCTGATCAGCCACAACATGCCGCACGTGTTCGAGGTCGCAGACCGCATTCACGTCCACCGTCTTGGAAAGCGGCTTTGTGTAATTGACCCGAAAGAGCATTCGATGTCGGACGCGGTGGCCTATATGACGGGTGCGAAAGTCCCGGAGCAAGGGCAAGCGGCCTGAAGGTTCTACCCTATGCGCATAGTCGGGTGCTGGCCTTTCAGCGACGTTGCAAAATGGCACGCGGAACGAAAGGCCGGCATTCGGTTCGCCAGTGAAGGAGCTTGAAAATGGATCTAGAACTTTCCGGAAAATTGGTGGTCGTCACCGGCGGCTCAAGGGGGATCGGCCTCGGCATGGCACGGGCGTTTGCCCGAGAGGGCGCGAATGTCGTGATCACGGCGCGGACGAAGGACGTCGTTGAAGCCGCTGCGCGCGCTATCTCAGACGAGTTTGGCGTTATTGCCATTCCGGTCGCGTCGGACGTGGCAACGAGAGAGGGATGTCAGGCCGTCATTGACGCCGCCGCAGAGGCAGGGGGCGCGGATATTTTTGTGTCGAACGCCGGGACTGGATCGAATGAGACCGTGGCCGAGGCTCCGGACGAGAAATGGACCGATTTCTGGGATCTTCACGTCATGGCCGCCGTGCGACTTTCCCGTGGCCTGGCCGAGCAAATGGATGCCAAGGGCGGCGGCGCAATGTTGATGAACGCGTCCATCTGTGCCGTGCAGCCGCTTTGGTACGAGCCCATTTACAACACGACAAAAGCGGCTCTGCTTATGTTTGGCAAATGCCTTTCGTCAGAGATGATAAAACGAAATATCCGCGTGAACACCGTCAATCCCGGCCTCATTCGCACACCCGATTGGGAGAACACAGCGCGCGAATTGCGTGGTGAGGATTGGGAAAGCTACCTGCAAGAGGTTGCGGATGAGCATGCCGATATCAAACGATTTGGTAGCGTCGATGAGCTTGCCAATTTCTGCGTTTTCTTATGCAGTCCACGCGCGTCGTATTCGGTCGGTTCGGCGTACCACGTGGACGGTGGGATGCTCAAAACCGTCTAAGCTTTGGCATCCGCACAATCTAAAAACAGCGAAATTTGACGGATTCTTTTTGAGACACTACCGTAATAGGCCAATTGCAATTGGTAAAATAAATGCAGCGATTGCTCATTGCCTGGCATCTCATCATCGCTTCTGCGATGTTGTGCGCCTCTCCGACGTACGCGCAGGTCGACTTTTCAAAAGCCCGCGCGTTCAGTGAGGCTGTCGTTTTCGAGAACCGCATAGACGCAGGCGACAGTGAGCACAAATTCTACGAGTCCTGCGGGAAAGACATTGTTGGGCCGCCCTTTGCACATATCACCGTTAAGGAAACCCAACCCTGGCAGTTCGTAACTTTCCCAGGGGAAGGCGTTCTGCTCATCGATCCGTGCGGATACCGCACAGAGAACCTGTCCGGGGTCTGGCAGCATACGTTTTCCGATCAGCAGTACGTCGTTTCTCACGATCCAAGAACCGGAGCGTTCTCGGCGCGGTTAATGTATGTTCCGTCAGACGATGAAGAGCGCGCCAAATGGGGGCGTGGCTTGGGACATGTGATCATTTCGGGCCGACTTCATGAGCGCGATATCTGGCTGCAACAGCATCTCAATTTCCCGTTAGAAGCGAAGTCGCGTTGCCCGGATCAATATGACTTCATCGGGCCAGCAGTCAGCGTCAAACTGAATTACACAGCCGACAGCGTGCAGCTTCACTTTTATGCGCCGTTCAGCAACCTCAATTATGGCACCTGCACAGTCACAGTCAGCCAGATGCAGGGAACGTTCTTGAAACGCTTGGAGCTTGAACAATGAAGCGGCGCTGGATCGGCCTCGCCGCTATAGCGTTCGTGGCCCTGCTCGCTTTGTTGTGGACGTTCACCCGGACTGATCCGGCTGAACAACGGGCAGATTTGATCGAGCAAATACAGATTGCCCGCGATGGCCTTATATGGCCGGGCGAAAGTATCGAAGAGGTCGCAACGAACCTTGGCAACGCGGATGCCGCCCTTGCATTCGTGCAAGATGGTATCGTTTTGGCAGATTATTCGGGGTCTTTAATTGAGCCTAAAGCGGTTTTAGGTCTGCGGGCGGCCAACGGTCTGGATAAGGCCGGTCTTCTTGCCGCTATTTTGCGCGCGCAAGGCGCAGACGCCGCGGTGATGACAGCAGATTGGCCCGCAGTCGCTGCGGCGCATCGGGGTGGCGGCGCGTCTGAGCCGGTGCCTCAGTATCTGGCGCTGGCAGATTATCTTGGGCTTGATCGAGAACAGATCGCACAGGATCGCCTGCTGGAACTGGAAAAGCAGACTATGCGACTTCGATCAGAGGTCGATGCCGCGGATACTCTACTTTCTAAGAAATTTGGCGCCGTCGATCGAACCACCGTTCCGTCTTTAAGGGCGCGCTACTGGGTGGTTAGTGAAGGGGCCGTCTTTGATCCGATGTTACCAGATGGTCCGGTTCCCGCCGAAGGGACCGCCGTTGAACTCGCCCCAGAGCCCATAATGATTGAGATAATTGCCGAAGATTCCGACGGCCAGCGCGACATCTTGCTTGCTTGGAGCGGTATGGCCGGTCAGGAAATGGTGTTGGCTTTTCAACCCGTTCTAGACGGTGTAGCGGGCATCGACGCCCCCCCCAACCCAACAGCGGCACCCGTTTGGGCCCCTGTCCTTAGCATCGGTGACGAGGTTGTATCCGGCAAACCTTTCGCGCCGGACGCCGGAGCCCTTCCGGCCTTGTCAGACCCACCTCCACCCCCGGATACAATGCAAATTGGAAATTTTCGCCAAATCAGAGCGCTCGAAATTCTGGACCTACAGCCCAACGCGAATTCTCAGGTCGAAATGATATTGGACGTTGATGCCTCCGGGACCGGCGGCTGGGCTGCATCGCAGTTTCTGGTATTGGACAACGGCGTTCCAGTGCGCGCCAAGGTTGCGACGCTTCCCGACACGGATATCACCGACCGGCCAATCATTCTTGCGCTGGATATGTCGGCGTCCATGTCGCGCGGCGATCGCGCATTCTCTTCAAACGCTATGGCCCATGCGATTGCTGACACGTTGTCCAATGAGCAACCAATTGCCGTCGTCGCTGTCACATCAGAGCCGCGTTTGGTTCGATCGATGGCCGCAAAATCGTCGGGGGATTTAACCGAAGAAATTGACAGCGCGTTTCTTCTTTCCAGCGGACTAGACCTCCAAAAGGCGATTGAAGTTGCGCGGGGTGATTTCTCCGGTCCGGTTAGCGTAGTGTTCATTGGCGATGGCGCCGTCAATGAACTGAAGCCGCAAGTCGACGTGGAGTTCTTTGGAATTGCCGTGAATTCGGACCCCGCTGACTACAATCGATTTGGCACGGCATGGCAATGGGACGCAATTGAGCCGCCAGAGCGTTTGGCACAGGAATTAAGCGACGCCATGTCTCCACGACTTGCTTTGCGCTGGCAGACTCCGGCAGGAGAGCCCGGTGAGACACGCCAAGTCGAATTGACAGCAAGGGATTTCGATGGCGGCCCAAGCGCCTCAACATATGTGGTGCCTACAGCCGAACCCGGTCCGATTGGTGCGCTTATCCTGACCGTTTCGGTGCCTGGTTCTGATCCAGCTGAACGCAGACTGGCTACCCTTGGCGAAGGGCATTCGAATTGGAGTTTCGAGGGACTTACCCGGATCGCAGTGAGCCCCGCGCCGCCACCTGATCGGTTCGTTCTCGCAAAATATCTGGACGCGTGGCTGGAGGTCGCATCTGCTCAGGATGGTGAACCGCTTGATGTGCCCGAAGGCCCAAGCTTCTGGATGCTGAACCGCGCTTCTGGGCTTGCTGGTTATGCGTCACTCGCCGCAGGCGAAGAGTTGAGACAATCCGCACCGATGGTGATCGTCGAACGTATTGGATGGATGCCCCCGGAAGCAGATACGATCACGCCAACCCGTACGCTTGATGTTGTGGACGACGGCGGCTTGCACACAGATGGCGCACCTTGGCGCGCGGGCCTGTCGTTGGCTGCGGCAGAGGCCGAGATGCTGGGCGTCAGTAGTGTGTCGGCACAGTTAATGGGATCGGACAAACTGGAGTTGGTCGGACCCGCGGACCCAATTCCGGATTGGACCCGAGAGTTGCCTGAAAGCAGCGGCTATGGATTGGCGAGCGATTTCCCGGACATCGCATGGCTTGTTGACGATCAAAGTGGCCTGCAAGCAAGGCTCTTCAACCCCACCGCAAAGGGTGCCCGCGCAGAAGCGGCTGCATTGGAGTTTGCCCAACTTCGCAGCCGGCTGGAAGCCGCTGGAATTTTGGCTGGCGCGGCAGGTTCAATAGTAGGAGTCGCCGGCGGGCCGCTTGGAGCCATTGTCGGCCTACTCGATGAAAATATGCGGCTTTGGTGCTTTTCCACCGTGATGATGGGCTATGTCGGCGATGAAATCGCTGGCGCACCGACGCCGGGGGAAGGAGACCCAGCCATCTGGGAGGTAAGGGCGCGCGCGCTGTGCGAGCTTGCTGATCCTGAAGGTATTCAGAACGCCTATGGTGCAGCGATTGCCAGCGGCTATATCACTGGTCGAGCTGGGGATATATTGTCAAACGCTTCCAGCAAAATGCTTGGGACAACGCTCTTTCGCGAATTAGCGGCCGCCGAAGGCGCTGCTGTTTCAGGGTTCTGGGGCAGCGCAATTTCTGCGTCTGGACTTGGCCCACGGTTGGCTGAAGGTCTCGGCGTTGACGCGCGCCCATGACCGCAGGCGCATCACCGGCAAGACATCAGACGAGAATAGCGCGGACCTCAACTCCGGGTTGCGCCCGCGCCGCTTACTCAAAAGCGAGTCACATCATTAGGGCCTTGTTCACAAGACCCTCTTTGCCGTTGTACTTCGACACATCAACGCCCCGCTCTTCAAGAGCCTCGCTAAGCTCAGCTTCTGATAAGGCCTCAATCGCCTCAGAGGTCATTTTCAGAAAATTGAGCTTTCGCGCAATCGCAGCATTGGTCGCCCCGAACACGCTCTGATTTTCGAACGCAAACTCCTGAGAATACTTGCCCATAAAATGGGTCAGGAACGTATTGATGCTTGTCCGCACGCGTGGGTCGTCGGTCATGTGTTCTGCTGAACTATCAAGTGTGTCGACCATAAGTTTGGTCCACCGCTTTGCCCCTTTTTCGTTCATCAGCTGGATCGCATTGTGTGTGTGGTGAAAGCTCAGCCGGAACTCTGCGCCGTGGTAATAGGGTCCACCGCCCATCACATCGATCCACATCGCGGCTTGGGTGTTCACGTGATGGCCGATCCCTCCAACACGAGCAAAGACTGACGTAAACCAATCCTCATCCGCAAAGACGTGCTCGTAAAAGTTCGCCACGATACTGACGATACGGTCTTGCCCCATCACGGAAAATAGCTGCCAAAACTGAATGGGTTTGGTTACATCACTTGGCGCGGTCAGCGAGACGATCGGCCCCATTCTGTGAGCATCAGCCGGAAGCACCTTTTTCGAAATCGCCGATCGGATGTAATCCAACTGGATTTTCTCAGACATATAGCCGTGGCGCGTTGGATATTTTGGATAGGTTGGATTGGTCATGAGATGTCCCTTTCGCGCCGAATGGTGTTTCATTCCTATGCCCCGCTCAGGCTCAATCGTGAGCATCGCCATAAGATTGCAAAGGTTTGTGCGGAAGGCAGTTTATTCAAGTGCCCGCACAGGAGCCGTGCATTTTTACAGTCAGGCTTTGGGCAGGCCAATGGGCATTGCATGCGTAGGGCATGCGCCGCCAACATCAGTTCAGCCGCTTTTGCGCCATCTACCGAGAAGAGAAGTGATCCGGAGCGTGCCGGAAACGCGTCACGACATCTGCTTATAGCCCAAAACCTTGCAATTTTTGCGCCGGGTTCAGGACAGTTTATAGATCGTTGTCGCATTCCTGTACCCAATGGCCGACGCCTCGTCGAACGATAGCGCCCCCAAAATCGCATCCGTCACCTCGAGCCAATCTTGCAACCCATTCGCAAGCTCGATCACCGGCCAATCGCTGCCCCAAACCATTCGTTCTGGCCCAAAAACTTCCAATACGTGGTCCACAAATGGCCGGATCGCGGCCTCGTTTGCCTCACCCGGCGCGCAATAGGCAAGGATACCAGACAGCTTACAATTCACATTGGGAAGTGCGGCAAGCGCGGTCATACTTTCGCGCCATGGATCCAACCCTCCGCCAGCAATATCCGGCACACCACAATGGTTCAAAACGAACGTCGTATTGTCACACGCGTGCACAAGTTCCGCTCCCAACTGTAGCTGATTTGGCAATACACACAGGTCAAACGGCTTGTCGCGAACCCCCAAGGCACGCACATTCGCGCGGAACGTCTCCGTCGTAGACAACTCATCCGGCATCACGTGCAAAATGCGGCGATACCCGACAACGCCCAGTTCCTCACATTCATCCAGCCATTCAGCGAACCCTATATCGTCCTCGGGCCGACACGAAGCGATGATGCCAGCAATATTGCTGCCCTTCTGTTTCGCCAGACCGGCGACAAATCGCGCTTCGGCCTTGTAGTCGGCATCATCGACGCCGGTTTCCATAAATAGTGTTCCCGCGATATCCGCCGCAGCCGTCAGTTCTTTGTAGCGCTCAAGCGGGAAAGCCTTGCCTGCAAGCGGAGGGATATCTGCAGTCCACCCGTAGCCTGCAATCTCCGGGTAAACGAGGTGTTGGTGCGTATCGAGCAGTCGTGCCATGTCGGTTCCTCTCTCTATTCGGGGTCTGCGATAACGTCCTGTCGCTGTTGTCCTAGGCCCTTGATGCCCAATTCAACGATATCGCCGGGACGCAGATATTGCTGCGGTGATTGGCCCATCCCCACGCCCGGAGGCGTACCTGTCGAAATCACATCTCCGGGGTGCAACGTCATGAATTGGCTCAGATAACTGACAAGGTGAGCCACGCCATACACCATTGTGCTGGTCGCGCCATCCTGCATCTTCTGACCGTTCACAGTCAGCCACATCGACATGTCCTGAGGGTTGGCGACCTCGTCCCGGGTCACAAGCCAAGGACCGATCTGACCGAAGTTGTCGCAGCTTTTTCCTTTGGTCCATTGGCCGGCGCGCTCGATCTGAAAGGCCCGTTCTGAGACGTCGTTGGTGATCGCATAGCCCGCCACATGGGCGAGGGCGTCGGCCTCGGACACATATTTGGCGCGGGTGCCGATGATAACGGCAAGTTCCACCTCCCAATCGGTTTTTTCAGAGCCGCGCGGGATAACGATTGGATCGTTCGGCCCACAGATTGCACTGGTTGCCTTCATGAAAACGACCGGTTCGGGTGGCACGTCCAACCCGCTTTCGGCGGCGTGATCGGCATAGTTCAGACCGATGCAGATGAACTTTCCTGTGCCCGCGACGCAGGCCCCGAGGCGCGTCCCATCCTCGACTTCCGGAAGGGTCGTTGCGTCCAAAGCCCGAAGTGCTTGTAGTCCCGCATCTGACAATGTCGTGCCCGATAAATCAGTGACGACCTCAGATAAATCGCGAAGCACACCCTGCTCGTCTATTATCCCCGGCTTCTCTGCGCCAAGCGCTCCATGTCGAAAAAGCTTCATCCTGTTTTCCCTCTAAGAATTAGACCAGCCACGGTCGATCACATGGGCGTGTCCGGTGGTGAATGCCCTGAGTGACGAAATCTGCCGCTATCGATTTTGTGATTCAAATCACCGCGGCTTTGGTTGTGCCGGCGACTGCGTCGGTGACATCCGACACCATAGTTTGCACGCCGGCCTCGGTTAATTCGCCCAGCGCGCTTTCGATAATGTCGCTCGCCACGACGGCTCCACCGGCCGCTTGCATTGCAAGCGAGGATGCCCGTCCGAACCCTTGCCCCGCGGCCGTAACAGGGCAGGTTTTACTATCAAGTCGCTTCATAACAGTCCTTCTCAAACGGGAAGACAACTCGGGCCTATTGGCTCAAAGCTTTTGTACGTCAGGATAAATTCCGCGTGCCCAAGCGCTTCGGACTTCGTCGGTTGCCCGGAGGCGACCTGCCCGACCATCTCGAAAATCTCGTCGCCGACCTCATCAAGCCCCGCCTCTCCGGTCATGATCCGGCCCGCGTTAATGTCCATGTCTTCGTGCAAGCGTTCGTACATATCCGGGTTTGCGGCGATTTTAATGACCGGAGAAATCGCTGAGCCGACAACCGACCCGCGTCCGGTAACAAACAAAGTCATATGCGCGCCCGAAGCCATCATCTCGACGATCTCGGCGTTGTCCGAGATATTCGGAAAGCCAAATTTGACCGGCCCATCCGGCACGACGTCCATCAGATAAAGCCCCCCTTTTGGCGGAATATCCCCCGGTTTGATCAATCCAGAAATTGGCGACGCGCCTGATTTTGCATAAGCGCCCATCGACTTTTCTTCGATCGTCGACAATCCACCATCGGCGTTGCCAGAGGCAAAACTTCCATACCCCAACTCGGCATAGTAGCGCGCGGCTTTCTCAACCGAATTGCGCAGTTCAACTGCCAGTTCGGGAGTCACCGCACGCGCAGCCATAATATCTTCGCAACCAATCAACTCACCGGTTTCCTCAAAAATACAGACCGCGCCAGATTGCACCAACTTGTCAAACGCGCGCCCCGCCGCAGGGTTGCCAGAAATGCCGCTGGTGCCATCCGAGCCCCCGCAAACCGTGCCGACAACGAGTTCGGAAAGCTCCATGGCGACGATCGGAGTGTTTTGTAACGTCTCCAAGGTCTGCTCGACAAACGCACGGCCTTTCGCAATTGCACTGCGCGTCCCGCCGGTGCGCTGGATTACCAGAGTTTCGACCTCGCGCCCGCTGTCGCGCACAACCTGTTCCAATTTGTGACGGTTGAAGCTTTCACACCCTAAAGACACAAGCAAAACCGCGCCAACATTTGGATGCGTGCAAAGGCGTTCCATCATTTTCTGAGCATATTCGTTCGGAAAACATCCGGGAAATCCAATGACATGCGCGCGATCCCGATCCGGATAAGCAATCTCGCGCGCAACATGATGCGCGCATTCCACCAGATAAGCGACCGCCACATAGTTGCGGATACCTTTGCGCCCATCCGCCCGTAAATATCCCTGCATACTCATGCGACGGCTCCCTTTTCGTCCAGTGCATAGGTCGGCGTGTAGTCGCTTTTCATATTGTGCAAATGGACATGAGCCCCAACCGCGATATCCGCGGTGACTGACCCAATCGAAACGCCGTACTTCAGCACTTTGTCGCCGGGCTTCATCGGCGCGCGGGCAAGCTTGTGACCCATGGTCACCGCACGCTCCACGGTTATCTCCTCGCCGCCGATCCAAAGCCGCGCACCCTCTGGGATGGCGCTTCGCACAACGGCAACGGTGTCGTTTGCTGACAATACAATCAGTCGGTCATCCGTTTGCTCCATCCCTACACAACCTCCTGTGTCGCACTGTCGATCAAGTCCCAATCAAGCTCAATCCCAAGTCCCGGCCCCTCTGGCAGGGTTGCGATACCGTCTGCCACAGGCAGTGAGCCCTTAAGCCCAAAATCAAACGTCTCCAGCGGCCAAAGCAATTCGAAGTAGCTGTTATTGTGCACTGCGCCCGCCAAATGAAGGTTCACCATTTCAAGCGGGTGGAAAATCGTCGTGTGCAACTCGCAATTCATATGAAACGCTTCCGCCAGACGCGCCGTCTTCAGAGCGCCCGTGACGCCGCCAGTCCAGCTGACATCTGCGCGCACCGCATCGGTAACGCGGCTCGCCACGCATTCGGCCACGGAATAGGGGTGCTTGGCGAGAACCTCTGTGCCGACCACCGGGATATCCAAAACGCGCGTCAATTCGCGAAGCGCCGAGAAGTTTTCATCCGGAAGCGGCTCCTCAAGCCACAAGTAATCCAACTCCTCCAATGCACGGCCGAAGCGGATCGCTTCTTCTAGCGAGTAGGCCGCAACCGGGTCCGACATCAGTGTGAAATCAGCCCCGACCGCGGCCCGCACGGCTTGATGAATTTCAATGTCTTCGCCAAGACTGTTGCCCGGAGGATGAATTTTATAGGCCTTCATGCCAGCTCTGCGCACCGCCAAGGCTTCATCCGCATAAGCCTCGGCATCGGTCAAAACGAGCGAGGACGCATATACCGGCAACGTGGCCTTCGCCCCCCCGATATAACGCCAAAGCGGCTGGCCAGCGGCTTGTGCTGCAAGCAACCAAAGACAGCAATCGACGGGTCCGTACATATAGATCGGCAGGTGGTGCCACCACCGGTCTGCCGTGCGCCAATCCTGCCAGATGGCTTCTCGGTCCAGCGGATTGCGTCCGATCAGAAAGGGCCTGAGTGACGCCGCCGCCATATGACCCGCACCCCGAGCCGACCGCCCGGCAAACCCGAACATCGACGCGCTTTCGCCGGTGTCCGTGCGCAGGGTGTAGACCAGAAACTCAAACCCGTTGATCGCCGCACCGTCGCGCATGGCCGCACCAGCAATTGCGGATCCATCGTAGCGGCAGCACCGGATATCAAGCGAGGTGATCTTCATGGGCTTAGAACTTACCCCACTTCAGATATGCATCCTGCGGGTCCATACCCCCAACAATCGCGGTGCGGACCTTATTTTCGGTCTGCATGCCGTCCGTGGATTTCTCGATCACCTCATCCAACCGCTCGACCGGGATGCGCACCATGCCGTCGCTATCCCCGTGAAGCCAATCGCCTGCGCGGATCATTACGTCGCCTATATGAATGTCGACCTCGGTCGCCGTAGGAAGCCACTGGGCCACGATATCCTTCGGTGTGTGGTGCGTGCGCCAACATGGCAAGCCAAGTCGCAAAATGAACGGGCTGTCGCGCAGTGCGCCGTCGAGAACGCATCCAAGAACTCCCTTGGCATGCAGCGTCTCAGCGGAAAGCTCGCCCATCTGCGCAACCGTGTGTGTGTTGGGTTGTGCGGTCCAGATATGCCCGCCCGGACATTTCGAAAGAAGCCCGGTCCATGCCAATAGCGTCTCATGCGCATCCGCATCCTCAGCCATGCGCCCCTCAATGGTGAAGGCCGGGCCGCACAGTGTCATTTCTGGCTGCAACGGCGTTATCCGTGGCGGAAGCGTGAAATTTCGCAAACCCATCCCCCGCATCACATCGTGAATGACGCTGGTATAACAGCCCTGAAGCGTTTCAATTCGTGGATCATTCATGATGAAAAACCTCCTCCAACATCGACCACCAGTCGCCTTCGTTGCGCGTCTTAAGTGGTTCCTGCATTGGCATGCAGATGTCCCACCATTCTTGCGTCTTCGGATCGGCTGCCATTTTGTCGGCGTCGGCGTCAAAGTCCGCGCCATGGTATTCCCAATACCCGAACAGCAGGTTCTCTGGCTCTTTCAGGTAGATCGAATAGTTGCGGATATTGCAGTCACTGATGCGCTGCAGAATTTCAGGCCAGGTATCGGCATGGAGCCTTTTATACTCTGGGATATGTTCCGGCTTTATGCCGATGACCATCGCCATGCGTTGCATTCTCTATCCTCCGATTGTCGCGCTTAGGCCGTCCACAGACCGGTCATTGATCGCCGCCCAATCCCACACGATGCCTAAACCCGGCGTCATCGGCGCGTGAGCGAGGCCTTCTTTGATGTTGAGGCGTGACGTCGTGATTTCATCAAGCTGCGGGATGTATTCCAGCATCGGCGCGTTGGGCACTGCGCACGTCAGACTTACGTGTAGCTCCATCAGGAAATGCGGACAGATCGAGACGTTAAACGCCTCCGCCATATGCGCGATCTTCAGCCACGGAGTGATACCCCCGACCCGCGCGACATCGGCTTGCACAATCGTACAGCCCCCCATGGCCAGATAGTCCTTGAATTGGCTGATCGAATACATGCTTTCGCCAACGGCAATTGGGACGCGAGACGCCGCAGTCAGGCGCACATGCGCCCCTATATCGTCGGCGGGCATCGGCTCTTCGAACCAGCCAATTCCATATTCCGCAAGCATATCCGCGCGGCGCATCGCTTCGGAAAGGCTGAACGCTTGATTGGCATCGACAAGGATTTCATAGCTTTCGCCGACTGCCTCGCGCACAGCCTTTAGGCGCGCGCGGTCCTCAGCCGCTGTTGGCTTGCCTATCTTGATCTTTGAGCCTGCAAACCCCTTAGCCTGCATCGCAAGTGCATCCGAGACCAGATCTTCGGTCGCGATATGAAGCCAGCCGCCTTCGGTCGAATAAAGCGGCACAGAAGGTTTCGCGCCTCCCGCCATTTTCCACAACGGCAACTCGGCCCGCACACAGCGCAAATCCCAAAGGGCCGTATCAATTGCCGCCAGCGACAACGATGTGATCGCGCCTACAGCTGTCGCGTGGGTTGAAAACAGCAGATCGCGCCAAAGACCTTCGATATCTTCTGCGTCACGACCAATAAGCTGCGGCAGAAGCGTTTCGCGCAACAGGCTGATCACTGCCGGTCCGCCCGTGCCGATGGTATAGGAATATCCCGTCCCCACCTGACCATCGACGTCGGTCAGCCGAACAATCGGCGTTTCCTGACTGACAAAGGACTGAATGGCATCAACGCGCGTTACCTGTGGTACGAGGTCGACCATCAACACCTCGGCTTTGACAATAACTGCCATCAGCGCGTCCTGACCGACGCGCCCGTCGACGCATCGAAAATATGTGCTTTCTCAAGAGCCACATCAAACGTCAGGCTTTCGCCCGGGGCCACGACCCGAGGTCCGAACATCTTTCCTTGCGCCTCTTGTCCGGCAATCGTCGTATACAGGATTGTCTCGGTGCCAAGCGGTTCGGACAGAACGATATCCAACGTCAGTTGAGCGCTTTGTCCGCCGCTGGTGATCCCGTGGCCGACCGGGGTCAGATCATCCGCGCGCAGACCAAAGATCACTTTCTGCCCATCATGCACAAGTGGGCCAAGCCGCTCTGGCATGGGTAGAGATTTGCCATCGGAAAACTCAACCGAACCGCCTTTGACCGTCGCCGGTAATAAGTTCATCGGCGGAGACCCGATAAAGCTTGCCACGAATGTATTCACCGGATGATTGAATACCTCCAACGGCGTACCGACTTGTTCGATATGGCCGTCCTTCATCACGACAATTCGGTCCGCCAAGGTCATCGCTTCGACCTGATCGTGGGTCACATAGACAACTGTGGTTTTCACCGTCTGGTGTAGCTTTTTGATCTCGGTACGCATCTGAACGCGGAGCTTTGCGTCGAGGTTGGACAACGGCTCGTCGAACAAAAACGCCTGAGGGTGACGCACAATCGCACGCCCCATCGCGACCCTCTGACGTTGACCCCCAGAAAGTTCCGCCGGGGTGCGATCCATCAACTCATCAAGCCCAAGAATGTCGGCAGCCTCGTTCACCCGCTCGGTGATCTGGACTTCGCTTTGCTTGGCGATTTTCAGACCAAACCCGAGGTTCTCGCGCACCGACATATGCGGATAAAGCGCGTAGTTTTGGAACACCATCGAGATGTTGCGCTTGCGGGGTGGCAAGTCGTTCACCACGTCCGCGCCGATAGAAACGGTCCCGTCCGTGATGTCCTCTAATCCTGCGATCATCCGAAGCGTTGTGGACTTTCCGCACCCTGACGGGCCGACCAGCACCACGAATTCGTTGTGCGCGATATCCAGATTGATACCATGCACGACCTCGGTTTTACCGTAGCGCTTGACGACATTTCGAAGCGAGATTTCAGCCATTTCTTATCCTTTGACCCCGCCAAATGTCAGTCCGGCAATGAGATGTTTTTGCACGAGGAAGGTCAGGATTAGCGCCGGTATGATGATAATCACTGCCATGGCTGACATGCCTGCCCAGTCGATTGTAAATTGCGAGGTGAAGTCCATCAGACCAACGGGCAAAGTCTTGCTGTCTGTTGACCGGGTCAGGTTCGACGCCAATGCATATTCGTTCCATGACGTGAGGAACGCGAAAATTCCAGCACTTGCGATACCCGATTTGGCGAGCGGAAACTCGATCTTCCAAAACGCCTGCCACCGGGTGCAACCATCAACTTGTGCCGCCTCGGACATCTCTTTTGGGATTTGCCGAAAGAACCCGTCGATCAGCCAGATGGTGAACGGCACGTTCATCGCGACGTAAACGATGATCAAGCCAAGTTTGGCATCGATCAGACCGATTTTGCTCCAGATAATGAATATCGGCAGCGACAGTGCGATCCCCGGCACGGTGCGTGACAGCATCAACGCGAGGAACATCCCGTTCTTAAAGCGGAAGCGATATCGCGCAAATGCGTAGCCGCCCGACATGCCAATCAGCAGGGCAATCGCCGTGCTGGTCAGCGCGATTATCAACGAATTCATGAAATACGCCGTCACCGGTATCGCAATCTGATCAGCCCCAAATCCAAAGATCTTCGCGAAATTATCGAGGCCTGGGTTTTCTGGGATCCATACGGGCGGTTTCGCCAGAACCTCACTGTTCGGGCGAAACGCAGTCAGCACGACCCAAAGCCCGGGCGCGCACATGATGACCATCAAGATAAACGTCAAAATCCACAGGCCTACGGCGCCGAGTTGTTTGCGCAAAGCAGAACTCATCACTCAGCTCCCCCCATGTATTTTCGTGCGGCAAGAAGCTTGGTGAAGAAGTAATAAGTGAACGCGATCGACAAAAGGATCGAGACATAGGCCATTGCGTTCGCCTGTCCCATACGGGCGTTGTCGTAGCCAACCCGCGCGATCATCGTCCACAAAAGCTCGGTGCGGCCAGCTGGACCACCTCCCGTCATCACATCCACAATGTCATAGGCGCGCGCCACATCCAGCGAGCGGATCGTCATGGCAATAAACACGAACGGCATCAAGAACGGCAGAGTGATATGGCGGAAAACCTGCCATGGATTACAGCCATCGACCTTGGCGGCCTCAAGCGGGTCACGCGGCATGGCAAACAAGCCCGCCAGAAGCAATATCGCGAACACCGACGTGCTCATCCAAACCTCGGCAAAGATGATTGCAAAGTTGGCTAGATACTTATCGACCAGCCACGGGATCGCCCCGTCGCTTAGGCCCAACGCATGCAGCGCGTTGTTCAGAATGCCAATGTTGTCATTGAAGACAAACTTGAACTGATAGCCAACAAGGATCGGCGAGAACATCATCGGGAACATCATAATCGTGCGCAATGTGCGCTGACCCCAAGTGATCTTGTTGATCAAAAGTGCAATTCCAAGCCCCAGAAGGAACTCTAGGTTCAGCGCAATTGTCAGGAATATAATCGTTCGCCCAAACGCCGCCCAGAAATCACCGTTGCTGAAGATGCGCTGATAGTTGCGCAGGCCAACCCACTGCCAGAGCGTCTCTGGCCGGATCAGGCGATAGCCGGTGAAGCTTGTATAGAGCGAGAAAAGAAGAGGCAGCAAAACGACAAAAAGGATCGCCAGAAATGCCGGCAATAAAAGCAGGTACGGCGTGTATTTTTCGCGCTGCCAGAATGGGGGTCGTTTTTTGGCCATCAGTCTGTGTTCTTTCCGGTTGATGGGCGCGGTCTGGTAGGCACGGGCCCGAAGGCCCGCACCAGTCTCAGGGAGGAATTCTTAGAGGTAGCCAGAATCTTCCATCACAAGACGGGCAGCATCAGCCGCTTCATCCAATGCTTCTTGTGCTGTCATTTCGCCGAGGATTGCCGCTTGCAGACGTGGCCAGATCTCGTTGGAAACCTCGATCCATGGGGTGATAAGCGGCGGTGTGAACGCGTCCTCTTCCATAGAAATGGCATAGGTCTCAAAGACGGTAACAAGGAAGTCGTTGCCGTCGGCTGCGAACTTCGCCTTCGCGTCGTCCCAGACCTGCGCACGGGTTGGCAGCAAACCAGCAGACGCTTCAACCATCTGGCTCTCATGACTCGTCAGGAACGTCACGAACGATGCCGCAGCTTCGGTGTTGTCACAAGTCGCCGTGATCGAGAACGTATGGCTGCCCGACCAACCTGTACGGATACCCGCCGAGCCTTTTGGCGCACGCACCAAACCAATGTCGCCCGCAATTTTAGAGTTTTCCGGGTCATTGAAGAACGACGCCCAGCCAGCCCAATCAAGATTCAGTGCGACTGTTCCGGACGCAAAGCCAAGGCCTGTGTCGTCCCAAAGATAGTTCAGCGATCCTGCTGGAACGGCCTTTGCCTCGTAGAGGTCCTTGAACCAGTTCAACGCCTCGACACCCGCTGCTGAATTGAACGTTGGGTTCCAATCGTCGTCGAACAACGCGCCACCGTTGGCGACCAGAAGTTCGTAAAACCGCCCAGTAATTGCCTCGTCTTTCCCGACAAACTGCGTGCCGTAGAACGTCGGAGCATCGGCGAAGAACATCGCCTGATCTTTCACTTGGTCCCAGGTCTCGGGCGGAGCCAAGGCATAGCCGTACTCTGACATAAACCCAGCCTGATTATCGGCGTCCTCAAAGAGCGACTTGATGTAGTAAAGGTTGGAAATATCCGAGTGGCGCGGCAGTTGCACAAGGCGCCCTTCGACGGTCGAGTTCTGTAAGGCTAGGGGCTGGAACTCAGCCAAAGTGCCTTCGTCAATCACGCCGTTCAGGTCGATATAGATCGAGCCATACTGCGGTGCGAAGCTTGTGTGGTTCGAGCCGACACACCAATCAAGCGTGCCCGCCGCGATGTCCTGCTTGATCTCGCGATCCAACTCAAAGTGGTTCTTACGCGATAGCACGTCAACCGTCGCACCGGTAATCTCTTCCCACTCTGCGATACGGGCATAAAGTGGCTCATATTGTGCGCCGCCAATCAGCTTCACGCGCAAATTGTATCCGTCAAATTTTCCATAATCGACTTCCTCCGCGACAAGGCTGGTCGCGCCCATGCCCGTCAGCGCCGTCGCCGTCAAAAGTGCCTTAAATGTCGTCTTCATAATCGTATCCTCCCTGGGATCATGATGGGTCATCAGACCGCGGCCTGCGGCTTGAGTGGGGCGAGAACGTCGCTGGTGTCCTGCCCAAGTTCAGGGGCCGCTCTGTCAGATTTCAGAGTCGCCCGGTTAATGCGGATTGGCGAACGTAGCGTATCAAGCTGCACTGAGCCGTTCCGCGAAATTGTCTGTTCAATATCAAGAAGCCGATAGGCTTCGCTGGCCCGCATCTGGGTCCAGTTCAACACCTCGGAACACCAGATATCGGCCGGTTGCAGCACCGCCAGCCAATCCTCGGTCGTCTTTGTCACCAGCTTGGTGGCCAAAACGGCCTTGATCGCATCCCGCTCGGTCATCATGGCCCCCGGATCGTTGTAGTGCTGCTCCAAGCCCGTGATTTCCAACAACTCGGCAAGGGTCTGAAGAGACGGTGTCATTGCCAGCGCGAGGTAGCTGTCTTGGGTTTGATACACACCGTAAGGTGCGCCAAGATAGGCGTGCGCTCCGTTCACGCTACTGCGTTCCGGGATACGGTTGCCGTCATTCAAATGGGTCGAAAGCACCTCGAACTGGAAGTCGATCATCGCCTCCAAAAGACTAGTTTGAACCAGCGCGCCCTTGCCGTGAATTCCGCGCCCGACAAGCGCCGCAAGAATACCCTGCGCCAGCGCATTGCCCGCCAACATATCCGCAACTGCAAGACCCATCGGCATCGGCGGATGATCCGCGCTGCCGGTCAACCACAAAAGCCCCGAACGTGCCTGAGCAAGCAGGTCCTGGCCCGGCAAATCTTTCCACGGCCCGTCCTCGCCATAGCCAGAAATTGAGCCATAAATGATCCGAGGATTGATCGCGCGCACATCGTCATAGCCGAAGCCCTGACGTTCAATCACACCGGGCCTGAAATTCTGGATCATCACATCCGCGCTGCGCAGTAATTCCACCAACGCGGCCCGATCGTCCGAATTGCGCAGGTCGGCGGTGATGCTTTCCTTGTTGCGATTGATCGCATGAAACAGCGAGTTGTCACCGTCGATATCTGTGTCCGACAAATACAAATGACGGCACAAATCCCCGACACCGGGGCGCTCGACCTTGATTACACGAGCGCCCAAATCGGCAAGTCTCAGACCGCACAGTGGCCCCGACAAGAATTGGCTGAAATCGACGACAACCAACCCATTAAGTGGCCGCTCTGATTGTGGCAAAACCTTCATGCCCGGCTCTCCCGGTAGGCCACATCAAGCAGTTCAAGCGTCTCAACCTGGCCTACATCGCCGCGGATGCAGGCATGGAGAATATCGCCGCCCTGCTCCTGAAAATCCATGTAACCGTCATAGCGCGGCCGTAGCCAAGCCGTCTGAAGTGTCTCACGCGTGTTGCGAAAGAAATCGCGACAGGCCGCATTGGTTGCCTGTGCCTCCCAGGCAACCGCATTGCCGGGTTGCCCGCCGCTTTCAAAGAACAAACCGGTCTGACATTCTGCCCCTGCTATCCAGAAGGCATAATCCGCCGCCACGTCGATATGTGTGGACTGACTTGAAATGGCGATGCCGGTGCCGCCGAGCACCGTGCCGCGCGGGCCGTTCTGACCAATGCCCGGCGCGTCCGCAAAGGTAATCGGGAAACGGCAGTACCCGTCGCGGCTGTAGTTCGTATAGCCATAGCCGAACGGGCAATAGGCCGGCGCGCTCGCGGTACGGCCCATCCATTCAAGAACGCCAATTGGATCAAGCGCGAAACACTTAGGGTCCACTTTGGCCGCAAGTTCGCAAACAAGCGCCAACACTTGCACTGCCTGATCCCGAGCCATCAGGCGTTCTGGGTCGCTGGCAATTGCAAATTCTTGGTTCTTCGCCAGACCGAGAAATGTCATCAGTGTATTGATGGGTATTAGCGCTAAGGCAACTTGTCCCTGCCCCGCGAGTTCAACCACCTCGTCCCAACGCGCCGGAGCCGCTTCAATCAAGTCGCCGCGAAATGAGGCAACGGGAGTAGCGGCATCAATCGCAAGCCCCCACTGATGCCCATCAAAATTGTAGGACGGATGCGACGCTCCAACCGATTGCGACGCCAAGACCGCAAGTTCAGCGTCCCGCCCAAGGGTGTCAAAGGCCACCAACTGACCGCTTCCAGCGACCTCACCCACATGCGGGTGATCAATCACCATCAGGTCATATTCGGCTGCCATCTCACCAATCGGGCGATCCGCGAACGCCTGCAAAGACCGCTTTTCCCATGTGATCTCGACATCGGGATGTGTCTCGCCAAAGCGCGCGGACGTCGCAAGCATCGGATCCACGCCGCGGCTGTGGTCCCAAGTTATCCCGCGCAATTTAACGATATCACCCATCCGCAACCTCGGCATTTGCCGGATCGCGATAGAGTGCGGTCATCAGGTGCTCGCAATACAACACCAGTTCGCCTCCGCCTTTGTAAACCGAGTAGCTGACCCGAACCTTGCCCATCTGTTCGTTGCGAGGCTCCTTCGAAAGGTTTTCGCGGATCGTGTAAATCGTGTCGCCGATGAACACAGGTTTGATGAACCGAAGCCGGTCATAGCCATAGGAAAACGAGTTCAGACAATTCGTCGCGGCAAGCCCAAGTCCGTAGGAAAACACCATCGCTCCCGCCACCAGTCGCTTGCCGAAGACGCCTTCTTGGACCGCAAATTCCTGATCGCTGACGTAGGGGTGATGATCCATAACCAAACTGTTAAACAACATCGATTCCCCTTCGGAAATCGTGCGCCGGATCGAGCGGATTTTGTCGCCGACCTGAAAGTCCTCAAAAAACCAGTTTTCTGAGTTCCAGACGGGAATTTCAGCGTGATCATCCGGCAATCCCGGGACACCACGCGCATGCACTCCAATCTCGGCCATGAGATCCCCCTCGCCTTCGCTTGGCAACTTCATAGCATCGGCTATTTTCATCTGTCAAATTCTTTTGTATATGTAAAATACGTAGAGTAATTGATCCGGGGAACTAAATGGAGAAAGAGCAATTCTTTGAGGACTACGAGTCGGGCGCGACGCGCCACACGTTGGGGCGAACGATCACTGAAACCGACATTGTCGTGCATGCCGGCCACACCGGGGACTTTTTCCCTCACCACATGGACGCCGAATTTTGCGCCACGCGCGACTTCGGTCAACGCATAGCCCACGGCACAATGACCTTCGCCATCGGCGTCGGCCTCACCGCGACCGAAATCAACCCGCGTGCCTTCACCTATGGTTACGAGCGCCTGAGGTTCCCCAAACCCGTCCACATCGGCGACACGATCCGCACAACGGTCACCATCGGCGAGAAAGCCCCCGACCCCAAACGCAAGGGCTTTGGAAAGGTCGTCGAAATCACCGAGACGAAAAAGCAGGACGGAAGCACCGTCATGTATTGCGAACACATCCTTCTGGTCGAAATGAGGGAGGCCACGTCATGATCCGCGACTTCGCGCAAAGCTGGCCCGCGCCCACCAATCCCAAACCCATCGTAATCATCGGCGCCGGCGGCATCGTTCGCGATGCGCATTTGCCAGCTTATGCCAAGGCTGGCCTGACGGTCACGGGCGTCACCGATCTTGATGCCGCACGCGCGCAAAACCTTGCAAGCGACCACGCCATCCCAAACGTTCACGACAGCGTTGCTGCTGCCACAGCCGCTTATGGCACTGATGTCGTCTACGACATTGCTGTCCCGCCACATGCGATTGCGAGCATTCTGGAAGATCTTCCCGACGCCGCCGCCGCCCTGATCCAAAAGCCAATGGGCCGCGATTTAAAGGATGCCCGCGCGATCCGCACTCTGTGCCGCGACAAAAACCTGAAGGCTGCTGTCAATTTCCAACTGCGGTTCTCGCCAATGATGATGACCGCGCGGCAAGCGATTGAAGGCGGGCTGATCGGAGAGTTGCTTGAAATCGAAGTCCATCTGAACATCTTCACGCCTTGGACGCTTTTTCCCTTCCTGATCCCAATGGAACGCGTCGAGATTGCCGTGCATTCCATTCACTACCTCGACACAATCCGCGCCCTCGCCGGAAACCCGGACGGCGTCTTCGCTCGCTCGATAGGGGATCCCCGTGCGGCCGACTTTGCGCAAACCAGAACGTCTGTTATCCTTGACTACGGCGACGCGCTTCGCGGCATCATGTCGATAAACCACAACCATCAGGCGGGACGGAAATTTCAATCCGCGTGGTTTCGCATCGAAGGCACAAGAGGCGTGATGATGGTCAAGCTCGGCGTTTGCTTTGACTATCCAAACGGCGAAGCAGACGAACTTTGGTTCTGCAAAAATGGCGGCGACTGGGAGCAGGTTCCGCTTGAAGGCAGTTGGTTCATCGAAAGCTTCATGGGCACAATGCGCAACGTCCAACGTTTTGATGCCGGAGAAGATGACAAGCTTTTTGCCGGAGTAGAAGACGCGTTTCAGACGATGGCACTGGTCGAAGCCTGTTTTGACAGCATGAAAACCCCTGCCGTGGCGCTTGACCTTAGCTAGTCTTTGGGGGCTGTCCGCCAAGGTTCTTGCTTAGCGTCGCGGCCGTCGCGATCAGTTCGATCTTGCACTGTTCAAAAGTGACTGC